>Ga0307479_10000808_pt1 | contig 28496 bp, 16 predicted proteins | sample atmos_gasesECM4C_FD_203743 | JGI IMG/M metagenome (GOLD analysis project Ga0307479, IMG submission 203743) | Hardwood forest soil microbial communities from Morgan-Monroe State Forest, Indiana, United States - atmos_gasesECM4C_515 | ecosystem: Environmental > Terrestrial > Soil > Temperate... | reverse complement strand
AAAGACCCCGCCCACTCGTGACCAACGCGAATTGAGCCAGGCTGCTGCTAAACAACACCATTCAGCCCGCTCATCTTGGGTACAGCTCAACCAGCAAGGCTCCTGCGTTGTTGGCGATTTCAACCTCGGTTCGCCGTGTCAGAGAGGCGTCGGTCGAGGGCGCTCCCCGATCAGGTCGATAAAGTGTGTCGGCACCCGCACGGCATGATCGTCTTGGCTGAACCGACCTCTTCGTCAATCCCGTGGGGACCGGAGCCGGTCACCGAGATTCCACCCGGCGCCGGCCCAAGCCTCACGAACTCACATCGATCCTCAGAAAGAGAACCTTAATGCGAGTTGGATATTGCGGCCAGTGTATGCACTCGTAATCAGATTCGTAGAGCAAGGAGCGCTCGCCGGACAAATGGTAGCGCTTGGATTCCCAAAGTTCGGGTGGTTGAATAAATTGGAGCTGTCCATCCGGAACTCCATTTTCTTGGACTCTTTGTAGATAGGGATATCCTTCTGAATTGACATGTCGAGTTGGACCCACCCAGGACCAATGATCACATTCTGCGGGCAATTCCCATTCGTGTACGGAGCGGGAGTCCCAAAGGCAGACAGGTTGAACCAGGCATTAAGTGTTTTGGGGCCCGAATTCGGATTGCCGATGCAATTCGCATACTGGGCGCCGGGAACATTGCCCAAGTTGGGAGCTAGAGGTTGTCCAGTTTCCACATTAAGTATCGGGGCCACTCTCCAACCGCCCAGCGCATAGGACAAGGGCCCCTGGTTCAGGAACCTTCTTCCTCTGCCCGCAGGCAGGTCATAGCTGCCCGCAAAAACGTAGTGGAGGGTGCGATCCGTGTACGAAAGTCCTCTCTTTCTAACGTACAGATCCAAACCGGTGCCGGCAGAATAGTCATCTATCGTCTTGGCCCAGGTAAAGTGGGTTAAAAAGCTTAGTCCATTGCTGTAGTTACGTGAGGCCTTGAAGTAAAGGGCGTTGTATGCGCTGTTATAGTTGGAAGGGTTCAGCTCGCCCACAGCGCCGAACTGCGGGAAGGGACGGTCTTTCTGCGTGGCCGCGGGTCCAAGCGCGAGTCTCTGAGCCGGTGACAGTGTATCCAGTTCCAGGTAACACCCGTATCCTCCGTTGCAGACCGCCAGTCGATGACCCATGTTGCCCTGATAACCTAACTCCAGCACGGTATTCCAGGCTGCGCGCTGGACGCTGAAGGCAATGTCTTCCTGATAACCCGATTTGTTGTTCCGCGGGATAAACGTCACGGCCTTATTGGGGCTAAACTGTCCGTTGGCGTCGGGCGCAACGGCGCCAAAACCCGGGTTCAACACGCTGGGGCTAAAGGGAGTCGGCTGAGGTAAGCCCGTTGACAGGAAGTAGGGCGCAGTCACGCCGTTATCGGGCGTTGAAGCGCTGACCGAAGTATTTACATCCGGCCGATCCGCAGAGGGAATCGACCAGATGTCCAGTTGTTGAAACTCGTTGTAGAAGATCCCAAACCCACCCCGGAACACCATCTTTCCTCCGCCTGGATTGTAAGACACGCCCAGGCGCGGGCCGAATTCGGTGTATTCGGGTCTGGTGAAACCATGGGTAGGAACATTGGAGAATTGGGGACTGGGGAAAGCAGAGGTTGGAAAGGTAATAACACCGGGAGTCTTAGAAACCGGGTTGATCGCCGTTGCATCAAAACCATTAATTCGGTTTTGCGTTTCGGTCAATGGGGTATCAATCTCGTGGCGCAGCCCAATGTTCACAGTAAGATTGGGGCGAACCTTCCACTCATCTTGGACGAACCAGGCATAGTAGTTGGTCTTGAAACTTTGCTCATCACTGTCCGTCAGGCTGCCGCTGACCGGGAAATCGAGCAGTAACGAAGCCAAACCATTGCCGGAATTTGGATCGAATGGATTGCTTGCTGTCGTGCTCGAGGAGAAGTTGTATCGTCCCGACGAGCCAGTCTTTATATACCTGGTAGCCTGAGAGTACTTGTAGTCGAAGCCTGCCTTAAACGAGTGCTTCCCCCGCAGCCACGACATGGTTTCGATGAAATCCCAGCTGTTCAAATAGGGAACCGCCATCCCAGCGCCCGCATTCGCCCCAGGAAGGGTATAGGATCCAGCCGAGAAAGTGGGGAATGCATTGTTGGGGATGCCGAGCGATTTAATTGTCGGGTCCGGCAAAGTGGGTACCGGCAGTCCGATCAGCCCCGCAAAACCGAGTCCCGCGCTGGGAGCCTGGTAGATATTGTTATCCGGGTGCGTGCCGAAGTGAAAGTCGGAAACTAAAGATTTGTTGATGGCCCTTGTCCATCCGACGGCGGCATTGCCATAAGAAATCTTGTTTACGTTTTCCGTGGGATCCGCCGGATTCATCGCGTGGGTTGCAAATTTGATCTTGGACTGATTGAAATTAGCCAGAGCAGGCCAGGGACCGTATTGTTCGGTCAGGGTGGTGTCCCAGAGAAAACGGACAAAGATCTTGTCCTTACCCGTCGGGTCCCAATCCACTTTTGCCGTCTGCTGATTTGAATGGTTCAGATTGTTCGTAACCCCGTAGAAATTATTCGTACCGCTCGGGTCAGCCGCAGCATGGTTTGGAAGTGGCTCGTAAGCCATCAGCGCGGCGGCAATCGGGCTGATCTGATTGGGGCAAATGACATTCAGCACGCCGTTGCACGACACCTGGGTTCGGGTAATCGAACCATCTGGGTGTACCACCGTGGAACGCGGATCGTAAATTGGGGTTAACACCCCAGCGGAGTTGAAGGTCTGCGAGAAGTCACCCATCCTCTGCAAGGCGGTGGGAACAGTCTGAAATGTGGCGCCCCCTCCGCCCCCGCCAGCCACTGTATTGGAGGCATGGTTTCTGATGCCTTCGTAGGTGTAAAAGAAGTGGAACTTGTTCTTGATGATTGGCCCGCCGATTTCCAGTCCAAAATCATTGGTCAGGTTGGGAGTTTTGCCCGTCGCAAAGTAATTGCGGGCGTTTAAAGCCTCTGACTGGTAAAACTCAAACACTGAACCGTGGAATTCGTTGGTACCTGACTTGGTCTGCATCAGGACCACCGCACCGCCATTTTGCCCATACTCCGCGCCGAAGTTGTTTTCCGCGACCTTCACTTCGCTCATAATCTCGAGGCTGGCGGGGCTGGTAAAATTCCCGGTCTGAACCCGGGTGTCAAGCGCGTCTGCGCCGTCCACAAAATAGGCAGTGCTGCCGGGTATGCCGCCCGCAAAAGCGGGGTCGCCACTCGTTTTCCACGGCGTGCTGTAGCCCATTGTGATGGGCAGCAGGGCGTAGGCGTTTCTACTCAAGACCGGCAAATTGGAAATCATCTGCTGCGTGATCTCGCTCCCTACCGTTGCGGATGCGGTTTCCAACTCGGCAGCCTGTGCCGACACTTGCACGGTTTCACTCGTCGCACCGACTTCCAGCTTTATGTTGACCGTCGCGATGTGAGCCGCACTTAGATCCGCCCGGGAGTTGAACGTCTTGAAGCCAGCAATGGATGCTTCAATCGCATAAGGCCCCGGTTCGAGCTCCACGAATTGGTACACACCGGAACCGTTGGTGATGGTAGACCATTTGACCCCCGTGAGCTGCTGAATCACGGTCACATTGACATTGCTCACCACCGCGCCGCTATTGTCAGAAGCCGTGCCCGTGAGTCCGGCGCTTCGTTGTGCCCAGCTAAATGTTGCGCTTGACAGCAACAAACCAAAACAGAAATACAGCGCGAGGCAGCCCCGAGTAGACATGACTCTCAGTCCTCCACTTTGAGTGTTGTTCATCCTCACACACGCACAACGAAAGGCAGGTCAATGGCTGGACCAGGACCTTAGCCCACCATTTATTGAGATGTCAAGAACATTTTGAAAATAGCTGAGATTGTTTTCGAGACCTGACAATTCAACGTCCCTGAATGGATGGTCCAGCAGCGTCCGGCCCTGCAACGGAGCAAGAACCTCAGGTCTTTCGATTCCAAGCGGATAAGATCCTTCTCTCTATATGGTCGTGCGGCCACGTGTTTGGATCTGGCCGGACCAGACGAAGGACGACTCATATTCATTGAAGTATCGGGCATTTCATCTGCCGTGCTTCTGCACTTGCTCCGGTTACGCCCTTTGTGTAAGTTGGTGGTTAGACCAGAAATGCCGTCCTCTAATGGGAGCGAATACTGGAAGAATCCTGGAGGATCGCGCTGCTCATTAGACTTGAGCATAAGCACGCCCAGAGCATCGGAGAGGTCCGCAAAAAACAAAAAGGGGGCAGAGAGTGAGAACCGCAGCGGTGGTATTTGAGCAGGTTCACCTGAGTAAGATTAACTCCAGTGAACGGATTGCGACGGCTATTGAAAAAATGATGATGGCGGGGAAACTTAGGGCAGGCGATCGGTTGCCCCCGGAAAGACAGTTGGCGCGAGATTTTCGAGTTAATCGTGCCACTCTGCGCGAGGCGATTCATGTGTTACAGGAACGGGGACTTGTCGATCGAAAGAACCGTACAGGAACGAGGGTTGCAAGCGTAAAACCCTCTTCAGTTGGCGCAGCGATTGAGAGGTTTTTCCTTCTAAACAACTGCCGACACACGGAAATGCATGAAGTGAGATGCGTTTTGGAGCCCCAATCCGCAGCTCTTGCGGCGAAAAATGCGAAAAGCGAAGATCTGCAGAAGCTCAAAGAATTGGTGATTGAACTCGAAGAATGTTGGTCCTTAGGAGATGCTCGTCGCCTGGCGTCAACCGACGTTCAGTTTCACCTCGCGTTGGCGGCAGCTTCGCACAACTCGCTGATAGGAGCGATATTCAGTGGTCTGACCCCCATTTTGGAGAAATTCCTCTACGTGCAGCATTCCCAATTACAGCGCCCCAAGAGTTTCGCCATGCATCGTGAAATATACGAGGCCGTTGTAGCGGGAGATTCTGTCCGAGCCGGAGAAACTATGGCGAGACACATGCGGACCACTCCAGCTTTCAAATGAATCCGCGGCCTCTGGGATCTGCCGTATGACAGAGATCTAGCAACTCCGCCGGCCCAACGAGCTCATCACGCCCGATTGGGGCCTGCCATCCGCTACCGATCGGTAGTTTTTACGTACCCGCGCTTCTAGTATTGACAATTTCACAACGTCGGTGTTAATGTCGCCCGCGTCATTTGGACCAGCCATCGGTCCCGTCAGAGAGGACGACATTTTTGCGTGGGGCCAACGACCAATGAACCCTACGGTAGGCTGCCATTAAGGACGATACATACTTTTTATCAATGAAGAAACGAAAAACCTGCCGGGAAATCCTTCGCAAGAAAGCGGTCCAAGCTCCAAGTGTATTGAACGAAGCATATAACTATCCTCGGCCAAGTTCTTTTTCGCGGGGAATCCGCCTTGATTTGGGAGAGTTTTCACTTCTCTTTATTTCCGGCACAGCCAGTTTGGACGAAAACGGCAATAGCATCAATATTGGCGACTTTCGGGCACAGACCCGGCGCACGTTTGCAAACATTTCCGCACTGCTTGCGTCCGAAGGATTTACCTGGAAGGACATTCTCCGAACCACCTGTTATCTGAGAGACATGGAACGGGACTATGGAGCCTTCAACCAGGAACGAACCGCGTTCTACAAGTTAGAAGGACTAAGTCCGCTTCCAGCTTCAACAGCCGTGCAGGCGATTCTTTGTCGTCCCGAACTTTTGGTTGAGATCGAAGCGATAGCCGTGACTAAGATGGAGAATTCACGTGGGGAGCACGAGGGCTAATTCAGCTCTGTTGGCGATTGCCTGCGGCGCCCTGGTGGCGATTTCGACCGCTGCGTCTCCTGGAAGGTCGAGGCTTGCGGAGATAGCCATCGACTATCCGTCGAACGGATCCATTTTCCCGCCCGAGCTTACTTCTCCGACCTTCATCTGGCGCGATGTTGCCAGCGAGGTCACCAAATGGCAGATCCGGATTGCGTTTGGCGACGGCTCTGCCAACATCCAGGTCGAATCGGGCGGCGCTCCGTGGGCTGCAGGTGAGATTGATTCACGTTGCGTCGCGCCGACCAACGAATTGCCCAAGCCCTCGGCGGAACAAGCCGTCGCGCACACCTGGGTTCCGGATGCTCACACCTGGGAAACGATCAAGAGACACTCGGTTACACGTCCAGTCGCTGTAACCATTGTCGGCATCGACAAGAGTGACCGAACACGCTCTAGTGGCAGCGTTGTGATTGGGACCTCCAGGGACCTCGTCGGTGCCCCGATTTTTTATCGCGATGTGCCCCTCATGCCCTCGGAGACGGAAAAGGGCATTATCAAGCCATTGGCAACAAATGCGATTCCGCTGATCCAGTGGCGGCTGCGTGATGTCGGTGCATCAGAGAGCCGGGTGGTGCTCACCGGGATGCATACCTGCGCCAATTGCCACTCCTTCTCGCTCGATGGCAAAACGATGGGTATGGACATGGATGGGCCGGCCAACGACAAGGGCCTTTATGCTCTGGCTGCCATCAAGCCGGAAATGTCCATCGGCACCCAAGACATGGTTTCGTGGAACCCGTCGCAGGATGGCCAATTTGCCTTCAACCGTGTGGGTTTCATGTCGCAAGTCAGTCCTGACGGGCAGTATGTGCTCACAACGGTTAGTCGCGCGGACCGCGCCCCTCAAAATAACTTCTACGTTGCGAATTTTAAGGACTACCGCTTTTTGCAGGTGTTTTATCCCACGCGCGGGATTCTGGCCTGGTACAGCCGCGGCACAGGCGAGCGGCATCCCCTGCCGGGCGCGGACGATCCTCGTTATGTACAAACGGACGGAGTATGGAGTCCGGGTGGCAAATATGTTGTGTTCGCCAGAGCGGTGGCCAAAGAGCCTTACCCGCGTGACGGAAGGATGGCCAACTACTCGAACGATCCCAAGGAAGTTCAAATTCAGTACGACTTATACCGGGTTCCGTTCAATGATGGAAAAGGGGGCAAGCCCGAACCAATTCTCGGCGCGTCCGCCAACGGCATGAGCAATACCTTCCCCAAGGTTTCGCCAGACGGCAGCTGGATCGTGTTCGTGCAATGTCGCAACGGACAGCTCATGCGCCCAGACAGCCAGTTGTACATTGTGCCCGCCCAGGGAGGACGGGCGCGCCGCCTTCGCGCCAATACGGCTCCCATGAATTCCTGGCACAGTTTTTCTCCGAACGGTCGGTGGCTGGTATTTTCGTCAAAGCGGCGTTCCCCTTACACGCAAATGTACCTGACGCATATTGACGAGGAGGGCAATGACAGTCCGGCGATTCTGATCGAGAATTCTACCGCCGCCAATCGGGCCGTAAATCTTCCAGAGTTTGTAAACATTCCTAAGGATGGCCTCGTGAAGATCAGCACGCCTGCAGTCGACATGTATAGGAAATTCGACGAGGCGGTGGAGCTCGGTAGAAACGGTCAGTACGATGCCGCAATCGCGGAATGGAAAGAGATCGCCGAAGCCGAACCAGCCGATGCCAGGATACAAAACAATCTGGGAAGCGCTCTCGCCTGGACCGGACGGTACGAAGAGGCAATCCCTCATTATGAGAAGGCGCTTGAGCTCAATCCGCAATACCATGCCATCCATAACCATCTAGGTCTCGCTTTTTTAGCGACCGGGCACATTGAGGAAGCAGTCCTGCAGTTCCGCAAGGGTCTTGAGTTCTACCCCGAATCGGCAGAACTGCACAATAGTCTTGGACGGACTCTCGCGGCCCAAGGGAAACTCGATGAGGCAACAGCACAGCTCAAGGCCGCGCTGGCTATCAATCCCGACTTAGCAGAAGCGCAGAGTAACCTTGGTCAGGTTTTCCGGGCGAGAGGACAACTCGACGAAGCCACCGCTCAGTTCGAAAAAGCCGTCGAACTCAACCCCAACCTCGCAGAAGCGCAAACCGACCTCGGTATTGCCCTGTTATCCGCGAGCAAACTCGAACAAGCCAAGCCGCATTTTGAGAAGGCGCTCGAGATTAATCCTCAACTTGCCGAGGCGCATTGCTATCTCGGGATCGTTCTGTACTATTCGCAAGGCGACGTTCAGAATGCGCTCCTCAACTGGCGAGAGGCGCTCAGGTTGCAGCCAAACAATGTGCTAGCCATGAACCAGACCGCTCACGCCCTGGCCGCCAGCCCGGACAGTTCTGAACGGAATGATGAAGAAGCGGTAAAACTAGCCGAAAAGGCCGTGCAATTGTCCGGCGGGAAGGATCCAACCTTCCTTGACACGCTGGGCATTGCCTACGCTGCTGCCGGAAGATTTCCGCAAGCCGACGAGACCGCCCATCGCGCCCTGGAAATTGCCGCTGAGCAACATCGGTCTCAGCTCGTGGGAGCGCTCAATGCCAGGATCAGGCTGTACCAGGCCAATCAGCCTTATCGGGATACATGGAATCAACCAAAGTAGATTTTCATCGTCAGCCCAGGGAGTCGCGATCACATAGTCCACTCGCACCCTGCGGGCGCTCGAACATCAACGATCACTAGATCTGAAATCTGCTTTTGCGAGGATACGTTGGCCCCAGAAAACGCACAAACGGAAGGCCGGGCTTCTGCTTTATCCTCCGAAGATTACACCATGCTGTTTGCGGGCAGGCTGTCGGACCCATACCCTCTCTACCGTCGTCTTCGCGCCGAAGACCCTGTGCATTGGAGCGAGCGTTTCAGCAGTTGGCTGCTTACTCGCTATGGGGAGGTGGCGCTGGCCCTCAAGGATTCGCGTCTTTCGGCCAATCGAACTGGCGTCTTCATGCGACACCTTCCCGACGCGATGACGCAAACTCTCGAGCCTCTTCGCGAGCACTTAGCGACATGGTTGTCGCACTCCGATCCGCCTCATCACACTCGCCTTCGAGTACTGGTGAGTAAAGCCTTTACGCCGGGAATCGTTGAAGCCATGCGTGGCCACATTCAGGCAATCGTTCAAGATTTGCTTGCATCCCTCCGGAGCAAGCACGAGATCGACATCATTCGCGACATCGCATATCCCCTGCCGGCGGCGGTCATCTCCGACATGTTAGGAGTTCCCCCGGAGGGCCGCGAACAGTTCAAACAATGGGCCGAGGACATTATGGCCTTCACGGGGGGAGGTGCGCTTGCGTTGCCCAGAATCGCGGAGCAGGCGCAAAAGAGTCTCTTTGAAATGTACGACTACTTCGGGGAGCTTATGCGGGAGCGCCGGCGTCAGCCGCAAGCCGATCTGATCAGCGCTCTCACTCGCGCCGAAGAACAAGGCGACGTATTGAGTGAGGAAGATCTGATCGGTCTCTGCGACCAACTCCTCACTGCCGGTCACGACACCACCCGGAACCTGATCGGGAATGGAATTCTGGCTCTTCTGCAAAACCAGGGCCAACTACAGATGCTTCGGGAAGATCCCCGTTTGATTATCTCGGCGGTGGAAGAGCTACTGCGATACGACAGTCCGTTGCAGCGCCAGACCCGAGTTGCGAAAGAGGATTTTGAGCTGGCGGGAAAGCATATACGTAAAGGACAGCCGGTATTGTCGCTGCTAGGCGCCGCGAACCGGGATCCAGGACAGTTCGCCGACCCGGACCGGCTCGATATCAGCCGCCGCAACAATGGTCATTTGGCTTTCGGCTCTGGCATTCACTATTGCCTGGGCGCGCCTCTCTCGCGCCTTGAGGGGCAGATAGCCATTGGCACTATCGTGCAACGGTTTCCCGCGATCCGGCTGGCAAACCCGGTACAGCAGTGGCGGGAAAACATGTCGGTTCGAGGTTTGGTGTCGCTGCCGTGCCTCGTTTAGCGCTGTTGTTGAACATGTCTCTTACGAAACGCCGGGCGTTTTAGCTTCATCAAGCGGTGCTGGCATCAGTGGTCAGAGTTCTTGGAAGAGATGGAACGGACATGAACCAGGCAGTGAAGGCCGCTGGACATCGAACGTCCGTTGGAGCTGTAGCAATCAGTCGCGAGCTGAATACAGTACCAACAGTGTTTCAGGTTTCTGCCGGGAGCGGGCCCTTTCCAAGAACCTTACGTATGGCCAAGAAGACAGGAAAGCTTGCCGGCGCCGCGTTTCTCATCTTTTCAATAATTACTTGTGTCCATGGCCAGGAGCTCGACGTCGTTTCCCGGTGGGCTACGATTGCCGCTTACCAATCGCAAGTTTTTCCTAATGTAGTTTACGGGGTAGCGAATGGTCATGAGCTCAAACTGGACGTGGTTACGGCAGGACCCCGTTCCCAGGTCAGGCCCACGCTGATCTACATCCACGGCGGCGGTTGGGCGGGAGGGAGCAAAGAGGAATATTCGTGGTTTCCTCTGCCTTTCGTCACCCGCGGGATGAACCTGGTCAATGTTGAATATCGCGTGTCCAGCATGGCGCTGGCTCCGGCGGCGGTTGAAGATTGCCGGTGCGCACTGCGCTGGATCTACCAACACTCCAAGGAATATGGATTCGACACCACCAAGCTGGTAGTGGATGGCCACTCGGCGGGCGGCCACCTGAGCCTCATGACCGGAATGCTCGACGCGGCTGCTGGATTCGATGATGAATGTCCCGGGAAGGAAGATCTGCACGTAGCCGCCATCGTCAACTACTTCGGAATTACCGACGTCCCGGATGTTCTGGCTGGTAAGAATCGACAGGATTGGGCCGTGAAATGGTTCGGCGACCTGGAGAATCGGGCGGAACTCGCGAAGCGGCTCTCTCCGATGACCCATGTCCGCAATGGCCTTCCTCCTATCATTACGATTCACGGTGATTTGGACCCCTTGGTCCCGTACCAGCAGGCGGTTCGACTGCATGAAGCCCTCACTCACGCGGGTGTTCCGAACCAACTCGTCACAGTTCCTGGAGCGGGACACGGAAGCCAGTTTTGGAAGCCGGAAGAGAATTTAAAAGCGCAGAAAGCGATTTTCGATTTTCTTGAGAAGTACGGAATACTTTCTCGGGACAAACGCTAAAGTCCGGGTTCGCTGGAATCCGTCACCTTACTGAGTTCTTGTATCGAGAGAGAAATATTAAGACAGATTGGAGTAGGTCATGAATCGTCGAAGTTTTCTGCAAACATCCGTGAAGACCGCCGCTGCCGTCGCGTCCTTCTCTGTGCTCCCGAAGGCCTCCCCGGCCTTGCTCTTGGCCCGTCCCAAAACGAATCGCCTCTGGGCTATCGAGTCTGAAGTCGCACTCAATGGCGAACACTATCAAGCAGAGGTCCCCGATACCCTAGACTTGGCGGACCGCGCTCGTCTGGCAATTAATGGACTGACCCGGGCGGTTGATGCGGAACACGACTATGAGCACTACTTCCTGATCCTGTATATGAAAGATCCCCCGGAGATGTGGCATACAGGCTCCGGGGACATGTCGTGCTGCAATCCAAAATGGTCTGAGTCCCTGCCCATGATGCGCGTCATGAGCGGGAGCAACTTCAATGTGGCAATCGAACAAAAAATGATGGATGCCATGGTAGGTATGATCGATGCCGATGGCCTCTATTCGGTCCCGCCTACAAAGAATCACGAAGCAGAACCATGGCGCCCAGCGGGTACCTCCTCAACTTGCGCTTTCGGCAATGGCCGCATGATGTTGGCGATGATCGCGTGGTACGAACGAAGCAAGGATCCTATTTGGCTGGAGAGGATCCGCAAGATGGGGCAAGGACTCTCCAAAACCGCAGTTCACAAAGACGGATACGCATTTTTCCCTTGCATGGGCGGTGCCGGCGAGCAAGCAGAAGAGAAGATATTGAAATCTTTCGATGGGCCGGTCTGCCAGGGCCAGCCCATTCGCGCGTTGGCCCGCTATTACGAAATCTCGGGCGACAAGGAAGCGCTCCACTTTGCCGGAGAGTTGGTGAATTTCACAATGAAGGAGCAACTCTGGAGCCCGCGCGAACAAAAGGAGTGGAAATGGATCAACTCCGCTGAGCACGCTCACTATCAGGGTCAACCTCATTCTTACACCCTCGGACTTCGCAGCATTCTGGAGTACGCCTACGTCACCAACGACGCAACCTTAAAAGAATTCGTTAAGAATGGATACGAATGGCAGCGGTCCTGGGGCATTTCTGAGATCGGATGTTTTGGCGATCACGTCTGGGGCGCTGACACCGAACCATGCACGATCGCGGATATGACCGCCCTCGCAATCAGACTCAGCGACTATGGCGTCGGCGACTACTGGGATGATGTTGACCAGTATGTGCGCAATCACCTGACGGAGTCACAACTCCTGCGAGCTGATCTTCTTGAAAAAGTGTCGAAAGGCTCGGTCGAGTTCCCGGATGCCTACAAGAAGTACCCTTCCGGACCGGAGGGTATGCAGGGGATCGCCGATATTGGGATCAGCCACGATGGTCTTCCCTGGACGCCGGCCATGCAGCAACGCGAACTCAAAACCGTCGCTCCTGAAAAAGCGGAAACCAAAGATGTAATACCGCGCACCCTCGGGCTGATGGCCGGCATGATTGAAGTCACCACGATGCCCTACACTATTCAGGGCGGTTGCTGCTCCGGCAACGGAACGCAGGCCATGTATTACGCCTGGCACAGCACCGTTCGTTACAAGGATGTCGTTGCAACCGTCAATCTATTGCTCAACCGGGCATCGCCGTGGATGGACGTGAGCAGCTACCTTCCTTACGAAGGTAAGGTCGTTCTCAAAAACAAGCAGGCTCGCCGCGTGGCCGTCCGTATTCCGCGCTGGGTGGACCGGGCCGCGATCCAGACTCGAGTGAATGGGAAGTCCGCTGCTACCGCGTGGATTGGAAACTATCTGGTTGTGGACGGCCTTGGCCCAAAGGACGTCATTATTCTGGACTTCCCCATCGTCGAAAGGACCGCGAAGCTTACGATGGCTTTTGACCGGACTTACACCTTCCAGTTCAAGGGGAATACCGTGGTGGACGTCTCCCCACGCGACACAAATCCAACGGGCTACCCCGTCTATCTCAGGGATCATTACCAGCAAAGCCAGGCGCCGATCAAGAGAGTAGGCCAGTACGTTGCACCGATCCTTCTGAATTTCTAACGAGAACTATCAAACACACGGAGAACTGGGATGAAGTTGAACCTGTGTGGGGGACTGGCTGTCTTTATCGCCGGCCTTACTACCATTCGTGCTCACGCAGAAGTGAGAGTGCCAACTCTTATCGGTGACCACATGGTCATTCAACGCGACCAGCCGGTCCACATCTGGGGCGATGCCGACCCGGATGAGTCGATTACTGTATCTTTTCAGGGGGCATCCGCCAGCACCAAGCCGGATGAGTACGGACGTTGGAGAGTTTACCTTCCTCCGGCAAAAACAGGCGGGCCCTACGAGCTGGAAATTCGCGGCACCAATACGATTCATATCAAAGACATTCTGGTTGGAGACATTTGGGTCGGGTCGGGACAGTCCAACATGGGGTTCAACGTGGCGCGGGTCGATCACGCAACCACAGAGCTTGCCGGCGCCGATCAACCCAAAATTCGCCTATTTCATGTGCAGCAAAAAGCTTCCGATTATCCGCTGGACGACGCCGCCGGCGCTTCCTGGGCGGTTTGTTCTCCCGAAAGTGTGAAGGATTTTTCCGCCGTCGCGTATTTCTTTGGGCGCAAGATCCAGGATGATCAAAAAGTTCCCATCGGCTTAGTGGAAGCCGCGTTTGGCGGACCCGCGGAAGCCTGGACCAGTTTGAGAGCCTTGGGCGACGACGCTTCTCTCATGCCGCTGTTTGAGGCACGAGCCAAATTGACGGAAGATGAGACCGCCCTCATTCTCCGAGACAATATCTGGCAGCATCGTTCCGATGTGGCCAAGGCGGCGGGCAAGCCTATACCGCCCGCTCCTCCCCCGCGCGCCGGTCTCGCCCTTTTCGGACCAGCGAATCTGTTTAACGCAATGATTGCGCCATTAACCCCAATGCGAATTCGCGGGGTTATCTGGTATCACGGTGAAAGCAGCTCTGATCCAGTACGGGCACCATATTATGGCCGCGTCTTGCAAACCCTGATCTCGGACTGGCGGGCGCATTGGGGAGAAGGGGATATTCCGTTCGTCGTCGTCCAGCTTGCCAATTTTGGTGGCGGAGATCCCAACGCGTGGGGTCTGGTACGGAATGCCCAATTACGAAGCGTCTCCGTACGCAATACCGGCTTGGCGGTCACCAATGACATTGGGAACCCCGACGATGTTCATCCCACGAACAAACAGGATGTGGGCGCACGCGCCGCACTGGTGGCTCGCGCCATCGCCTATCGGGAACAGGTGAAATATTCCGGCCCTCTCTTTACTTCTGCGACGTTGCTCCAGAATCGGGTGCGCCTCACCTTCGATCACACAGAGGGTGGACTGGTCTTCCGTGATCACAGACCATATGATTTTGAGATCGCTGGATCGGACGGCGTCTTTTTGCCCGCGGAAGTAAAGGTAGAGGGCGTTGAACTGTTCTTATCGAATCCCAAAGTCACCACGCCGCTGCGGGTGCGGTACGGCGGATATCACGGCCTGCCGGGCGATCTCTACAACGGTGAAGGATTGCCGGCAGCGGCTTTTGTTGCAGACATTAAGAACTAAGGAATCTTTGAACGAAATCCCTGATGCGAATCAATCGCCTTCTACTTCTGTTCGCGATCGCCATCGTTTTCACGATGGGGCTGGCTTTCGGTGCTGATCAAAACCCCATCATTGTGGAACGTGACGTAGCCGCCAAAATGCGCGACGGTGTCATTCTGCGCGCCGACATCTACCGTCCGAACGCCGAGGGAAAGTTTCCAGTCATCCTTCAACGCCGGTACTACGACAAACGAACGATTGTGGACTTCGGTTATACGGCGGCCGCAAGAGGCTATGTTGCGATCATTCAGGATACTCGTGGCCGCTTTGCCTCAGGGGGTGAATTCTATCCGTTCCGGGATGAAGCCAATGATGGCTACGACACGGTGGAGTGGGCGGCGGCGTTGCCCTATTCCAACGGCAAGGTCGGCATGTGGGGCGCTTCGTATGTGGGCGTTTCCCAGTTATTGGCCGCGGTTGCCCATCCTCCGCATCTTGCCGGCATTTGCCCGGTGGTGACAGGCAGCAACTACCACGACGGGTGGACTTATCAAGGCGGCGCCTTTGAGCAGGCGTTCAACGAAGCCTGGACCTCAGGCATGGCACAGGACACCTTCAGCCATTTCGTTCAGAGGAATACCGACCCGCGCCCTCAACAGTGGACCCTTCCTCTCGACAACCATGTGCTCTTCAATCTGTCGCCTTTCCCGGCGGACCACGCTTTAAGCCAGATGATTGCTCCGTATTTCTACGATTGGCTGGCGCACCCCAGCTACGACGACTATTGGAAACGTTGGTCCGTCCCAGATCACTTTGCTGACATCAACGTCCCCGCTCTTCATGTAGCCGCTTGGTACGACATTTTCCAAGGTGGTTCTTTGCAGAACTACATAGGAATCAAGGCGCATGGCGGTCCGGTAGCGCGTGCCGACCAGCGACTCATCGTGATTATCGGCGGGCATTCCGGTGGCGGACGGAAAATTGGGGACGTCGACTTCGGACCGGCCGCCGACGACTGGGACGAAACCGCTGTGGTGCTGGGCTGGTACGATCACTTATTCAAGGGCATCCGGAACCGATTCACTGGCCACAAGCCAGTGAGACTATTTGTGATGGGCGCAAATACCTGGCGCGAGGAGGACGACTGGCCGCTCCCTCAGGCCCGCGCAACCAGGTATTTCTTGCACTCCGGCGGCAAAGCTAATTCCCTGCGCGGCGACGGCGCCCTCTCGACCAGCCCTCCGCAATCGGAATCTTCCGATCAATATGTCTATGATCCGGTGAATCCCACGCCAACGATCGGCGGCCCGATATTGGCCAATATTCCCGCTGGTCCGCGCGATCAGCGCCCGGCCGAATCGCGCGACGACGTTCTCGTCTATTCGACTCCGGCTTTTTCCCAAGACACCGAAGTCACCGGCCCGGTCAGCCTGGAACTCTATGTGTCTTCATCCGCAGTCGACACCGATTTCACCGGCAAACTCGTTGACGTCGCACCGGACGGGTTCGCGCAAGACCTAACGGAAGGAATCCTCCGGGCTCGCTATCGCGATTCGCCGGAGACGCCGGTCTTCATGAATCCTGGGCAAACCTACAAACTCACGATCGACTTGTGGTCAACGAGCAACGTATTCCGAAAAAGGACATATCCTGCGCCTGGAGGTCGCGAGCAGCAACTTTCCCCGCTTCGATCGCAACATGAATACCGGCGAGGACCAGGCTACCGCCCGGAAATCGGTGCCGGCTACCAATACCGTTTATCACGACGCAGCCCATCCCTCGGCGGTCGTCCTCCCCCTGGTGCAGAACCAAGGAATTACGCTACATGTTTTCGGATCTGCTCTACGCCAAGCACGGGCCATGTAGTGGTCCAACCAGTGACACACGCGATTTGCTCTCGACGATGGTCTCCTCGCCTCTGCAAAGACCATCGCATTTCACGATTGGCGGGCAGTGATCCCGACAGGCGTCTAGACATAAGCCAGGCACGACAGGCGTAGATATTTCGGCGACCTCTTTCTGGAACTTACTTGACATCGTTTATGAACGGAGCTAGAGTCGCGATCTGGTCCGGCCATTTCATGGGATAGGTTGGAATCGGCCACAGGTGGCCCTTGTTGGCCGCTCGCTCGCGACAACGAAACCCTCAACCCAGGGACGGAACAGAACCGATGACGCGAAACCTTGTTTGGTCTTTCCTGATGTTCTGTGGGTTAACGACAACGGCCTTGAGGGCGGAGGTTGTCCATGTGCTGGCAACCGACTCGGCAATTTCGTACGTGGGCCGTTGGGGCACAGTGGAGAAGGGCGGCCAAAGTTCGATGGTCACGGTCAATGGCAGTTCCCAGATCTACTTGAACTTTACTGGCCAAAATGTTTCCGGCCTGTTTGATCTGGATGGAATCGATTGTCTGGAACAGGTTGATGTCAGGGTCGATGGCGGCGCTTGGAGCTTATTTACGATCGACCGCCCCCGAATCCAATTTTTCCCCACTGGCCTTACCAGGGGCCGACACCGCCTTGAACTCGCAGTGAAAGCCGTGGATAGCAAAGCGGGGCGCTGGTTACCGCCGCTGCGCAGCGCGGTAGTTTTTCGGGGATTCGAAATCGATTCGGGAGCGCCGCTTGAGGATAGTTCGCCATCAAAGCGGCGGCCTGTGTTGCAATTCGTTGGCGACTCGATCACCCAGGGCGACGGGATATTGCGCCCAAACAGCACCGCAGTCATGAACAGCGACGCACTCGCTTCGTACGCATGGCTGGCCGGCGAGGCACTGGGCACAACGCATGCCCAGATCGCGTTTGCAGGACAGGGCGTGATCAGCAGTGACTCGCGCGAGGTTCCTCCCGCTATGCTCTCTTTCGCGTGGAACTTCACCGGGTCCGCTGCCGACTTTTCTCGCGCCCCGGACTTTCTCGTCATCAACCTGGGGTCGAACGACGAATCGGCTTCTTCGAACGAGTTCGTTCAAGCCTACATCGCTCTGCTGCAGGAAATCCGAAAGCACTGTCCTCGGACCCTCCTTTTCGCTCTTCGTCCATTCCATGGCGATCGCTATCACGGAGACGATGTAGCTCAGGCTGTAAAAATGATGGCCGATCCCGCGGTCCACTACGTCGATTCGACCGACTGGTTGGATGATAGAGATTTTACCGATGGCACGCACCCCAACATTCCCGGATCCCGAAAGGCGGCCGCGCGACTGGAAGAAGTGTTGAAGCCTTACGTGAGCAACTGGAAGCCACGACACGAATAGAACCATGCGAACCTATTTTCGGAAGCGGGTCACGTCTTCGGTGAGGCGCCCAGCCAGAATTCTGGTTTGCGCTCTGGTATTGGCTTTCAGCGGCTTTCACGCCACCTACTGTCTGCCGATGTCGCCGGCCCAGACTCGTGATCGGCACTGGGTATCGGCGTGGACGACCGCGATGCAACCCACCGATTCCGGCTTCAACAATCAAACGATTCGGATGATTGTGCGGACTACACTGGGAGGTGAGCAAGTACGAATCCGCATTTCCAATTTGTATGGAACGGAAGCCCTGTCGGTGGGAGAAGTCTACATAGGATTGCAGCAGCAAGGCCCTGCGATCGCCCCAGCCACTAACCGGAAGCTTACCTTCAGTGGGCGGTCCTCGACCAGAATTCCGCCCGGGGCTTACGCGATTAGCGATCCGGTTGGCTTACAAGTTCCTCAGCTCGCTCGCCTGGCAATCACTGTCTTCGTCCCGGGATCTACCGGGTTGGCCACGGGTCAAGGCGTCGGACTCCAAACGACTTACATTTCGCCCCCGGGCAATTTCGCTCGCGAGGCGAAGATGCCCGTTAACTCTACGGCGGCCGCATATTATTGGCTGGCTGAGGTCTACGTTGCCCGTAGCGCGCCCGCATCGTTGGTAGTGGCCTTCGGAGACTCCATAACCAACGGTTACAAGTCCACGACGGATGCAAACAGGAATTGGCCCGGCGTTCTCGGCGCACTCTTGCTGAAGCGATCGGCGACAGTCGACATTTCCGTAGTCAACGAGGGAGTTGGCGGTAACCGGATTTTGCTTCCTTCGCATGACTCCCGGGCCTCCAATGCTCTTGCCCGTTTTGATAGGGACGCTCTCGATCATCCCGCCGTAAGCACAGTTATCTTCCTTGAGGGTATCAATGACATTGGAAGTGACCCCGGTCCTGATGGCAAATCTGTGAGCGCCGCCGATCTAGAAGCCGCCGCACAACAGATTGTTGCGCGATGCCATCTCCAAGGGGTCAAGATCATCGGGGGTACATTGACACCTTATAAAGGAGCAGCGTACTTCTCTGTGCATGGAGAAGTCACGCGTAAGGCGTTCAATCAGTGGATTCGAAATAGCGGGGCGTTCGATGCGGTGATCGATTTCGACCACGCGGTCCAAGATCCGCAACAGACGGATCGATTTCTGCCCGCTTACGACAGCGGCGACCACCTGCATCCGAGCGACGCTGGATATGAGGCGATGGCTGAAGCTGCGGTGAGGGCGCTCGCGAAGTAAATCGATGGGGTAGCGCACACCGCGGGGGCTCCCCAGGACTTGGGGCGCTGAAACGACGTCAACACTGACGGAGCCATCGCTTTCGGGTTGCATGTGAAAGAGAAGTTCATCACGCGTCGAGACTTCGTCAGCGCCGCGGCCGCGTTGGGGCTGTACCTGGCGTGGGAACCCCATCCGCTCAGCGCTTCCCCGTCCCCACAGAATACCCCCACACCGCTGCAACCGGCTCCATTCCGCGTACATTTTCGTCAGCAGCCGCAGTACGAATCACTCGTGCCCTACATCGATCCCGGCCATGACGGATTTCCGATGGAAAAGGAAGCAGCTGATATCACTTTCCATCTTATGCGGCTCGTGGAGACGCGGACGCTCCCCCTGGCCGACTCCTTCCAAGGTTACTCGCCGGTGCCAGCGCAATACCATAAGGTGACAGAAGAGACCTTCCGTGCAGAGTTCGACCACAATCGATTGATCAGCGACTCCCTCATTTACCAGAAAGCACTCCTGGACTGGCTGGATCTGTTCGGCTCAATTCGGCGCGCGCAGTTCTTCGTGCTTCCGAACAATCGAGTGCGCTATGAAATCTCCAGCGAGGATTCTGCCGGACTTCACCATCGTGTTGGCCTGTTCGAGCAGGTTTGGAGGGAAGGGAGCCTGGCACGCTCCGTGCCCATCCTCGAAGACCACACAACGTCTCCAAAGGCTCTCTTTCAGGAAGTAACAAGATCTCTGTTCGGCGCTACCAATTCGTTCCAGCAGCAGTTGTTGAAGGGTGTGCCCTTCTGGCGCGCTCGCCTGGATTCTGCCAGCGGGATCGATGTCTATGGAGAAAATGGTGTCTCGGTGGCCGATATTGATGGAGATGGCTGCGATGAAATCTACATTTGCCAACCGGCTGGCCTGCCCAATCGCCTATACAAAAATCTCCGCGGAAAGGGAATGGTCGACATCACAGACCATGCGGGAGTGGGGGTTCTGGATGATTCGTCCTGCGCTTTGTTTGTCGATTTTCGTAATCGCGGCGTTCAGGATCTGATTGTTCTGACCAACTACAGTCCTTTGCTGTTCCTGAATAACGGGGACGGCACGTTCGTTTTCAAGCCACGAGCTTTTCGTTTTGCTTCCAAGCCGCAAGGCGCATTTAGTGGCATGGCCGCAGCCGACTACGACTTGGATGGCCGCGTCGATCTCTATCTTTGCACTTACGTCTATTTCCAAAGTGAAGACCAATATCGCTACCCGATGCCTTATCACGACGCAGAGAACGGACCGCCCAATTTCATGTTTCACAATGAGCTGACGCCTGAGGGCGAAGGCGTTTTCGCGGATGTGACGGACGCTGTGGGCCTCAATCAGAACAATAACCGTTACAGTTTCGCGCCCGCCTGGTGCGACTATAACGGCGACGGCTGGCCGGATCTTTACGTGGCCAACGATTTCGGACGCAAGAATCTCTACAAGAATGATCATGGGCGCTTTACAGACGTGGCGGCGGAAGCTGGCGTGGAAGATATCGGACCGGGCATGAGTGCCTCCTGGTTCGACTACAACGGCGATGGGCTTCCCGATCTTTACGTCAGCAATATGTGGACAGCGGCCGGACAACGGGTGGTTGAATCTCCGAACTTTACTCCCACCGCCGACGGAGAACTGCGCGAAGCTTATCGGCGGCATACCAAGGGTAATTCACTGTACCGGAATCGGGGAGATGGAACTTTCGAAGAAACCGGGGCCCGTGAAGGAGTCGAGATGGGACGTTGGGCCTGGTGCTCGGACGGCGTGGATTTCGACAATGACGGCTCGCCGGAAATATTCGTCACGACCGGCATGTTCACCAATTCGTCCGAGAGGGATCTCGAGAGTTTCTTCTGGCGCCAGGTTGTTTCCAAATCCCCAAAACAAAAAGCGTTTGCTCCTAAGTACGAACAAGGGTGGGACGCAGTGAACGAACTGATCCGCGAAGGTTTTAACCAGAACAGCCGTGAACCCAACGTGTTGTATGGCAGACGGGGAGATAGATTCTATGATTTTTCGGGCGTTTCCGGGCTGAACTATCCTGAAGACAGCCGTTCTTTCGCGGCGGTGGATTTCGATGGCGACGGGAACCTGGATCTGCTGTTGAAAAGCCGCCTCGGCTCACAGATCCGTGCATTCCGCAATGACTGGGGCATAAAGCGGGCGGTGCTCGCAGTTCAACTGCGCGGAACGCATTCAAATCGCGATGCCATCGGCGCCTCCGTCGAATTGACCAGCGGCACTTTGCGAAATTGGCAATTCGTCCGCGCTGGCTCCGGGTACATTTCCCAGCACACGAAGACTCTCCATTTTGGTTTGCGAGATAAGACCGCCGCTGAAATCTTGCGGGTCAAGTGGCCGTCGGGGTTGGTCCAGGAATTTCACGACCTGCCTGCAGGCTTTAAGTACTGGATCGTCGAGGGGAGCAGCGAGGTCACTCGCCAGCCTTTCTTGTCTAGAGAGTCGTACCCGGCTCTGCCTGCCGTCGTCGGGGACAATCAGGCCTCGTTTGCGGCTACCTGGTTGCTGGAGCCCGTGCCCTTGCCACAGCGGAGAGATGGACCGGGCTTTCTGTGCCTGATCAATGGCAACAAGCCTGCCTCACCCTCAAATGTGCCCATCGAGTTTCTCGATCTGGCGGCCGTGCCCCCGGATATTACGGCTTCGTATGCGCTTTTTCGCAAATACCTTCTTGACTATCGAAGCGATTTGCTTCTTCCCCTGCTGATCTTGACTGACGACAAAGGATTCGCCCACAAACTTTATCCAGCAATTCCCTCCGCTGACGTCCTGCGTCAGGATCTCCACCGAATCCAGGACTCCGGACGACTTGCTCTCGCTTTGCCGTTTGCCGGAAAGTACTATACGACGCCAGCTCGAAACTACTTTCGCATGGGAGCCGCGTTCCTTTGGGCGGGGTATCCGGAACAAGCGATCGTTTATCTCGATGAAGTAGTTCGCCGCACGCCGGACAATTTCTACGCACACCTATGTTTGGGACAAATCCATTTGGGAGCTGGGCGGATTGATGCCGCACGCAAGCATCTGGAGCGGGCCACTGCACTGAACGACAAATCGGCCGGCGCCTGGAATGACCTCGGCGGGGTAGAAATGAGACAGCGTAATTTCACCACCGCCTTAGCTGACTTGCAGAAGGCACTTGCCCTGGATCCGGATGATTCCTCGGCGCTCATCAATTGCGGATTGGTAGAGGCGAACTTAGGACATCCAGCGGCGGCGGAAGAAATGTTTCGCCGGGCTGTCAAGCTCGATCCAACGGATGCAGAGGCCAACGGCCAGCTGGGCTCTCTACTTTCCAGCCGAGGCCGATTCGAAGACGCTCGCAGATACTTACAGCAGGCCATTGCCGCCCGAAGGGACGACGATTTTGCCATCAACAACCTGGGCGTTGTTTACATGCAGATGCATCAATTCGATGATGCCATTGCTGCTTTTCAGTATGGTTTGAACTTCGCTCCCGACAATGAAACCTTGTATCTCAATCTCGCGCGGGCATACGTCGACAAGGGAGACCGACCTCGGGCGCGGGACGTCTTAGAGCGCTTGCTGGCGCGGAAGGAGAGCACAGTCGCGCAGAGATTTCTGCAGGAAATAGGAGGGCCATAATGGCGAGGGTCGAGCTATCTTCCGTCACCGTCCTCGCAAGATGTAGCGGCGCTTGAAAAGCCAACCCGATGCAGCAAATTGCACCATAACCCTGTGATAAGGGAGAGTCGCAGTTCGGGCTCATCGGGCGAAGGTATCCCCGCCTTCCGATCGTTAGTGCTGGATCGTCGCAAACTCAACGATAAAATCGCTGGCGTCATTCAGCGCCAAATACTTCACGGCAAGCTCAACGCGGGAGATGATCTGCCTCCGGAAAGAGCACTTGCCGCCCTGCTCGGGGTCAACCGGGCCACGGTTCGTGAGGCGATTCCCCTCCTTTGTGAGCGGGGATTGGTGGAAGAGTGGAGCGGCAACCGTCCCCGCATTAAGGCCATTGTTTCAGCAATACGCAATAGCTTGGGGTCGGGCCTCGTCGGACGAGTGGAAAGGTCGACGGCGCAGCGTATCTGCTTATAGGTTGTGGGTTTGCGCCCGGTTCCGAGGCCGAGCAGGGTCTGGAACGCGGCCCTGGGTTGGCTTCGCCGATTGTGGCGAAAGGCAAATTCGTCGAGATAGACCGGCAGCTGATCGCGGCTCACGCCGTGGTAGGTTCCGATCAGCCATTGCTGGAGATTTTCCGATTGCGCGGTCTGCCAAAGGCACCACCGACTTCGCGCCTGCCGCAGGTCGGTTCGCAGGGGTTGGCTGCGGGAGACATGTTGGAAACCAGCTTCTGGCAATCCGGTGAAACTCTTCAGGCCGTCGGTATATACCGCTGAGCCTGCCTCCACGTTTTGTTTAAGGAAGGCGATCAGAGTTGTACTCTTGAAATCCGGGATGACGGCCATGCGAGCGCTTGCGCGGCCGCGTTTCTCCATGGCTACGAGGACCAGTGCCGCTTCCGACCTTTGAGTTGTCGGCTCCCGCGTAAACCAGCCTGCATCCCTCCAACCCACGTCTCATCGACTTCCACTTCGCCCCGTAGCGTCTCGCGGGCCAAGTTGATCATCGCTCGCCGGAATTTGTGCAGCATCATCCACGCTGTTTCGTAACGTCCTAGCGCAAGCTGGCGCTGCAGCAGTAGGGCGGAGATGCCACGCTTGTCCGTAGTCATTAGGTACGCTACCCAGAACCAAACCGTCAGCGGTGTCTTTGTATTGTGCAAGATCGTCCCGACGGTCAGCGAAACCTGGTGGCGACAACCGGTGCATTGCCAGCGTCTGAGCTTCAGCAATGCATAGGCACGATGGTTCCCACAGCTCGGACACACGAAGCCGTCCGGCCAGCGGCAGGCGACCAGATACTGTTGGCAAGCGTCTTCCGTGGCGAACTCTGACTGGAATTCGCCCAAGGTCTTCAGAAATGATGGGCGTGGCACCCAATTACACTATCTCTCGTGGTCGCTGAAACAACCGGATAAGCAAAAGCTACCTAAGCCAATACTTGAAGCTGAAGCCTGATTGCAACAAGTCCCCATGTCAGGCGTTTTCAGGCGCCCGGCACAATCTCGGCTATCACTGTGCCATTGGCTCTCGAAGGGTCAGGATTCGATTCACCGGCACCTGGGTTTGGACCTCGTGAGCCCCGTTCGGCCAATTGATTTCAAGGCGGTCGATGACGGCGGCTTTCCCCAGGCCAAAATGCAGCCGCAAATCATTCTGTGACAGGTAGCTTCCTCCGCTTCGCACCTCGTCGCTTTGAACCCGGTCGCCGGTTGCGACCCGCACCCGCGCCCCGATAGCGCTGCGGTTCGAGCGCGTTCCTTCCAGGCGAAGAATGATCCAGTTTCCCTTGAACTGGTGGCTAAGTTTGAGCAGGGAGGGCGGCTCGTTCTGGTTATTGATCGCGATTTCGACCGAACCGTCATTGTCATAATCGCCGAACGCCGCGCCTCGCGAAGAATGCCGTTCTTCGAACGCGGGGCCTGCAAGTGCCGACAGGTTCACAAAGTTTCCATTTCCCGTATTCCTGTAGAGAATTGGATGGTCTCGGTAATGGATGTCTGTTTTTAGCCGCTCGACTTCGGGAAAGATGTGCCCACTTACCCAAAACAGGTCCATCCAGCCATCATTATCAAAATCAACGAACCCAGCGCCCCAGCTGACGAAGCTGGTGCTGCCGCCGAGTCCGGCCGGAATGGTGGCATCGTCAAACGCTCCATCCTGTCTGTTGTGGTAAAGACTGACGTGTTCGTCAGAGAAATTGGTTCGAAAAATGTCGAGCCAGCTGTCGGCGTCGTAATCACCAGCCGCAACGCCCATGCCGGAAAGGGCGTTTCCCTCCTCGTCCAACGCGACACCGCGGAGTAGCGCTTCCTCAGTAAACTGTCCGTTGTGCTGGTTGACATAAAGCAACGATGCGGTTCGGTCGCAAGCTACGTAAATATCCGGCCATCCGTCATTATTGAAATCGCCTGTAAGCACTCCCAACGAATAATTCTGGTGCGGTTTCGAGATCCCGGAAGCTTGCGAAACGTCCACAAATGTTCCTTTGCCGGTGTTCCTGTAAAGCAAATTCGTTTCAAAAGGCAGTCCTCGCGGCCCGCATGCGACTGGCAGGCCTCGATACCAGCAATAGGGGTTTTGTCCGGGCTTCGGGCTGGCAGCAAAATCGAAACGCAAGTAATTCGCAACAAACAGGTCCAGATTGCCGTCGCGGTCATAATCCACAAAAGCGCAGCCGGTGTTATAGCGAGTGCGGTCCTGGCTTAATCCCGCCTGCGCGGTAACGTCTTCGAAGCGCCGACCACCCACATTGTGATAGAGAACATTCTGTCCCCAATACGTTACAAACAAATCGACAAAACCATCGTTGTCGTAGTCGCCGGCGCAAACTCCTTGCCCCCAGCCAGAGTGTTCCAAACCCATTTGCTCGGTGACGTCAACAAAATGTCCCTTCTGATCGTTGTGATAAAGCCGGTTGCTTCCGCCAGGACCGGAAACTACAAAAATATCCAGAAAGCCGTCGTTGTCATAATCGAGGAAGGCAATCCCGCTCCCGGTGGTTTCTACAATGTAGGCCTTTGATTCGACTCCGCCATTGGGGAAAGAGCGGGTCAGGCCCGATTCTGCGGCTATGTTTCGAAAATCGGTAAGCGGCGACATTTCGCTTTTGTCGGTCTGCGTGCTCCGCCCGGCGTCCACCGTCGAAAAACCGCGAATGAGCGTTGCTGCCTGCCAAGCGAGCACAAGAACTGCCCCCAGGAGAAGCGGTAAATGCGACGGTTTCACTGCTGGGGAACCCTGTCGCCGAGTTTTTTTAGGAATTCAGTGAACTCGCCCTCCGGGGGCTTCTGCAGTTTCTCGAGCTCGGACTTTTCTCGAAGAGAGTCTTCGGCTCGGCCTACGTTGCGATACGCCATCATAAGGCTATAGTGCGCTGCCTCGCTGTTCGGGACGAGGTGGACTGCCCGCTCAAGCAAGCCGATTGCCTCGTCATTTTGTTTTGCTTCGAGTTTAAGTTTTGCTAGAGCGATGAGGGCCTCAGGAAATTGCCCGCTGAATCGGACGGCGCGCTCCAGATGAGGCAGAGCCTCGACCGACTTCTGCTGTGTCACCAGGATCTGGCCGATTTCGTACTCGGCCACTGCATCCGTGGGGTTCAGCGCCAGTTCGGCTTCGAACTCACGCTGCGCCTGCACCAGAGTATCTGCCGAATGAGAACTCATGAGCAGCGCCCGCCCCTTCCGGAAATGCAGGTCTAACGCCTTTGGATTCTTTACGATCGCTTCCTGAACCTGTTGGACCGCTTCCGCGTACTTTCCCTGACTTTCAAAGATTTCTCCCGATAGCTGATTCACCCGAAAAGAAGCAGGGGTTTCCTGGAACATCTTCTGAACCGTTCCGTTCCAGGCCTTCATGTACACTCGCGCCGTCTCGTAGAGTACGTCCGCATCCGACGAGTAAAGCTTCTGGAGCTCCGCCAGCACTCTTATCGCATCCGGGAAACGACTCGCGGATGTATAGCATTGTGCTAACCCTAGTCCACTAAGACGGCGGAGCTGAGCATCGGTGAGGGTTGCAAACTGCTTCTCCAACTCTGCAATCGCGCGATCGCATCGCCCGTTGGCGGCGCGAGCCAGGGCCAGAAAGGCACGGGCGCGCGGCTCGCTTCGCGTTTGTACGGCTCGTTCAAGAAGGGATTCGGCGGCAACATATTCGCCGCGCTGAAAGTGGGCGACGCCGTCTAACAGCGGATCTGATTGCGGCGCTAAGAGCGCGAGGAAAAGGCTGAGGCACCAAAAGTTAGTGGCCAGCATCGTCCACCACCAGGTCGAGCCGCCCCAGCCGGTATCGAGCCTGCCGGTCAAGAGAGCGAAAACTGAGCACTGGCGCTAGCCCCGGAGCAATCTCAGGCGGCGGATCTAGGCGATCCGATGGGCGGTCCGCGATTTCGAGAATCTGACCCGACTCACTGATTTGCTGAACGAGTCCCCCCACCACGTCGCTTTGCCCGCCAGACTTGGCGGCGAGGGCGGCAAATGGCTTTTTCTCGTTCAATGCTGTTCCCTGCACCGGGGCACTTTGTGCGCAAACCATCATAGGAGAGCCCATCACGCTAATAAACAAAGGGAGGCTGCTCAGTTTCCTAAGTCGACAGCCAAGCCTGGCGAAAAGGGTCTTGCTAGCTATCACGTGCGTTGCCTCGATTCCAACGGGATCCCGACACCAGCAAGCCACGCGACAATGGCTTGCAATTGCGTGCCCAGCGTCGGCCAATGGCTGGACCAACAACAGCAGAGTTGATGTACCACCTGAATTACTGATTGTCAAGGCGGAATACGAATAGGTACGAACAGGCGGAATACGAACTACCTACGGCGTCGCTGTTAAGGCGCCAGACTTCGCATCGTGGCTCAACGGCTACCCCGGGAGACTCGATTAGCGGCAAATGTTCTTGACATTGCGGAGGACAGGCCCCCCTGCGCCATTTCCGCGCTGGCGGTCTCTACGACCAGCGTCCCCTTCGGCTCCGTCTACCTCAACGACGTGCTTGCGAAAACCGTCACGCTTCACCAACAAGGGAAAGGCGCCCATAAACCATTTCGAGCGTGACCATCCCGGGCTCGAATATCAGCACCGGCACGAAACCGGCGGCGATCCGGATGACTTCCAGGTCTTGAACCTTTGCCCGAAGACGGCGGCGAAGGCATGGTCGCAAACCTCTGGACTCTGTAGCTAAAAGGGTCGGAAGGGATTGGTACAAACCGCTGTGAAAGTCCCCGGACGATAATCCCTGCGGATCATCTACCCCGGAATGGACGCTTCCTGAGAATTTGGTGCGGCTAAAGAGCCGAGGTCTGGGTGCAAAGCGGTCACTCGCGATCCGCGAGTTTGCTTTGGGATTGGAAACGGTGCAGCGGTTCGTCCACCAAGAACCACCCCGCCGAGTTCACGAGGACTTCGCTGGCTGCAACAGTTTGGATCGGCAATGGTTTCCATTGCGTTTTATCTGCCACCTGCCGGTCTGACGTTACGACCGTACACAGCAGGTTTGCGATCTCCTGCTGGATTTGCGCCGCTTCTGGATAGCGAGCCTTATCTTTTGGAACCGTCAAGTTCGGCCTGTCATCGTCAAGGTCCGCATCACGCTGCGTATTGAAGAAGGCCAGGGACTTGTAATACTCGCTATGGCGGATGGGATCGTAGGGATGCGAGTGGCATTGCACACAATTGATGGTCACGCCGTTCAGCACGGACCAGGTTGTGGCCACGCGGTCCATCACCGCGACCAAGCGGAATTCTTCGTCATCCGGGCCCGCCCTCCTCGTTATTCGGAGTCTGGCGATGAAAGGCAGTGGCGATCCGGTCCTCAAAAGTGGTGTTGGGAGGCAAGTCTCCCGCCAACTGTT
>Ga0307479_10000807_pt1 | contig 28498 bp, 23 predicted proteins | sample atmos_gasesECM4C_FD_203743 | JGI IMG/M metagenome (GOLD analysis project Ga0307479, IMG submission 203743) | Hardwood forest soil microbial communities from Morgan-Monroe State Forest, Indiana, United States - atmos_gasesECM4C_515 | ecosystem: Environmental > Terrestrial > Soil > Temperate... | reverse complement strand
CTGGAACGAGTCGATATTGGCGAGCGCCCGCAGCAGCGTTTCCTGCACCAGGTCATCGGCGCGGTCACCGTTGCCGCTCAGCGAGATCGCGAACGCGCGCAGGCTCGGCACCGACGCCAGAATGTCGTCGCGAAGGGAATCTGTGAGAGGCATTAGTCCCTCCCGTTTTCTGGGTCGTTCGATCCCCCACTATCCAGTTGGGGAGAGTCTCCGGGCGTATCAAGCTTCCGGATCAGATCGGCGAATCGTTCCGGGACTCCCTGCCGCACCACGTCGTCGTACATAGCGCGGAGTTGATGCCCGATTCGCGACTGAATCTCGGCGTTGAGGCCGCCCTGCTTGCCGGGTGCCGCGTTTTTGCTGGCTTGAGACTTTACATCCTTCATGACCTGTTCCACGTTTCCCCGAGAGTTAAGTCCCTGTAGCTTCAAGAATTATTCTCAGCGTCGGGGCCCCTGCCTAACGCCTAATGCAAAGTCGAAGCAAAAGTTCCCAGCGCAAATGGAACTTTTATGGGCCTTAAGCGTAATCAGGCCGTCAGGGGAGCCCGGGCCGCCCCTTTCGGATGCCTGGCCCAACGGATGATCAAGAGTTGATCAACAAAATGATGGAGTGGGGATGTCCCGATCACAGCTTGTTGCTGAACATTTGCCATTGCTCCGCCGATATGCCCGGGCCCTGACGGGTAGCCAGGCCTCCGGCGACGCCTATGTCGGGGCCATGCTGGAGGCCCTGCTTCAGGACCCTTCGCTGCTCGACGAGCAGCACGGTCCCCGCGCCGGCCTGTTCCGCCTGTTCACCCAGATCTGGAATTCGGTTGCGCTCAACGACGACGCCGACGTCACGCCCCTGCCGATGCAGCCCGAGCGGCGGCTGTCGAACATTACCCCGTTACCGCGACAGGCGTTCCTGCTGTTGTCGCTGGAAGGTTTCTCGGAGGAGGAAGCGGCCTTCGTCCTCGGTACCGACGTTGTCGACACCCGCCGGCTTGCGGATGCCGCGGGCCGTGAGATGGCCGCCGAGATCGCGACCGATGTGCTGATCATCGAGGACGAAACCTTCATCGCGATGGACCTGGAAAGCCTGGTGCGCAACCTCGGCCACAACGTCATCGGCGTCGCCCGCACCCACGCCGACGCCGTGGCGCTCGCCAAGAACAGAAAGCCGGGACTGATCCTGGCCGACATCCAACTCGCCGACGGCTCCTCGGGGCTGGAGGCGGTCAACGAGCTGTTGCGCGGCTTCGAGGTCCCGGTGGTGTTCATCACCGCCTATCCCGAACGCTTCCTGACCGGCGAGCGGCCCGAACCGGCATTCCTGATCTCGAAGCCGTTCCAGCCGGCCATGGTGTCGGCGGTGGCGAGCCAGGCACTGTTCTTTCAGCGCAACTCGCGCAACCGTACGCCGAGGGCGGCGGCTTCCTGACCGGGGTCTTTCCCGTGTTTATGTTCGGACCGGCGCGCCCGCCAAGAGCGCGCCGGTTTTTTTCTGCGTCGCGCGCCGATTGCGGCGTTGCCACGGGTTCGTCGCGCTGGCGCTCGATTGCGAGAGAGTTTCAGAGCGAAGCGAGCCCCGCATCGAGCGCGATGATTTCGTCATCGCTCACTCCCTGCTTGAGCATGACCGCCGTGCAACGCGAAAGCTGAGGGAAAACCGTAACCCATCGATCGGGTCGCGGCCCGAGGGCATGCCTTTCCGGATCATGCTCGAGCGCCGTAACAATACGGGATATGCGAGGATTTGACCCGTAATCTCACGCGCCGCTTTATCCAAATGTAACCAACTGATGAAGGGCAACGATTCGGTTAACTTGCATGAAACACCGCTGCGTCCAGCCTGCGATCCAGTGGCATGGAAGGGCAGGCGCCGGAATGCATATTCAACGATCTCGCTGCAGCGCAGCTCAGGGTGGAGCGACCCCGGCTGTTCGCGCAATCCAGCGTACCTCGTCCTCTCTTTCGCGACGCCCGCGGGGCTCTCGAACGTCCTCTCGCGGCGTTTCGATCGTGATGCGCACGCTTGCGCCATTGATGCGGTGAGCCTCGCAGATGGAGGACTTGAACGATCTCGAACCGGAGCATGTGGCCTCAGTTTCCGCGCAGGCTCTTGCGCTCATGGCTCAGCTGGACGTGCCGGTCACGCCCGCGAATTTCACGGTCTGGTTTGCCTATGTGCTCGGTCGATCGCCGGCATTGCGCAAGACCATAGATATCCTGCGTTCCAACAAGCGCCGTTTCGACAAGACCCTGAATCGCGAACTGCACAGCACCTTGTTGAGCTCGAGCAGCTTCAGGCAGGACGTCGACAGCATTTCGGAGGAGCTCGGTTCAATCCTTGCCCATGTTAGGGATGACCTTTCAGACGCTATCGTCGATAACTGCGCTCAAAGCGCAGAATTGACGGAAGTAGGCCGCTCGCTTCGCGCCACGAACGATTCGCAACGCGCGCTGAGGCGTCTTGGCGAAGAACTGGCGAAAGCAACGCAGCGTGCTTCGGCACTCGAAGCAAAGCTGGCGGAGTCGTCCGGCGAGCTGACCGAACTGCGGGCCTCTCTCGAAGAAGCCGAAGCGAGGTCGCGAACCGATGCCCTGACCGGACTGGCCAATCGCCGCGCCATGGAAATGTTTCTGCGGTCCGCCCAGATCAATGCGATGGAAAGCGGCGACGCCCTGAGTGTCTTCCTGATCGACGTCGATCATTTCAAGAAATTCAACGACAAGTACGGCCACCAGATCGGCGACCAGGTGCTGCGCGTGGTGGCAAAATACCTGCAAGATGGAATTCGAGAGGGCGATCTCGCCGCCCGCTACGGTGGGGAAGAGCTAATGTGCATCCTGCCGGGAGCGTCGCTGGAGATTTGCCGGCAAGTCGCCGACAGGATACGCGCGCGTGTCGCAGGCGCCCGCGTGACAAGGCGAGGGACCGGCCAGGAAATCGGCCAGGTGACGATCTCGACCGGCGTCGCCCAATTCAAGCCGGGGGAGAGTTTTGAGGCCCTGATTGAGCGATGTGACGAGGCGCTCTACCAGGCGAAGCAATCGGGGCGAAATTGCACGATCGCGGCAGCCGCGTAGTCGTTGCTGCGGTCGTCTAAAGCGCGATGAGATTAGGTTGAATCACCATCGCGCTTTAGGTTCTTGCGCGCTTTAGGTTCTTGATTGCGCATGATCTTTTCGGAAAACCGCAGCGCACTTTTCCGGATCATGCTCTAGGGCCTTCTTCGCATGATGTTCCGCTCGACCCCGGGCGAATACCGATCGGTCCCGGTTTTTTGGGTCCCGTTAAGCAAAGCGGACTACACGTAATGGTTGATTGAGCCCACAAGTTATTTCACCTGGCTACGTCGGGGAGCGCTGATTGCGATGGCGGAGCCGGATCCGGCTAACGAAGGTGTCACCGAGTACCTGAAGCAGCTGACGCCGCAGGTGCGCAGCCGCTTGCTCGCCGAACTGGAACGGTTGCATCTGTTGGGCGAGAGCGTTCCGCACTCCGAGGCTCTGATTGCAGCCTTGCGCGCCGAGTTCCGCGATACCGGGCAAACCCACTACCGCATTGGAAATCCGTCGCGCTATTTCTTCGAACCGCTGGAAGGGGTGCTGGTGAACAGCGCACCCGAGCGCGTCAATAGCGGCCAGATCGCGCGCGGGTCGCTGGCGCCGATCTGGAGCCTGATCAGTGAAAAGCTGCTGCCGAGCATGGCCGCGGACTACATTGCAAGCGCGAAAAAAGTCATTGTCAACAACAACCGCAGCGAGGCGCAACGGATCGCGGCGGCCTTTCGGAAAAAGGTCCTCACCTATCTGAATGGGGTGCTCGGCTCGGCCGATGGTATCGCGACGGTACGTGCCGGGCTTGAGGCCTATACGAGTTCGCGCGCGATATTCAACGATTTGATGAAAATCCTGTGCCTGATGCATGCGCACGAGGCGCTGGCGGAGTTTTCCGGCCGCCTTCCTCCGAAGATCAAGGCATTGGATAGCGATTCCCTGACCAAGGTGCTGAGTCTGTTGGACGCGCTCAGGACCAAGCACGCCGATGTCGTGCCGTTCGCGCTGACGATCACGGCGAACCGGCTGAAAACACCGTGGCATCTGATTTGTCTCGCGACCAAGGTTGCAGGCAGCAAAGCCGTTTCGAAGATCGCGGCAACCCCCTATGCCATTGCCGTTCCGATGGTGATCGACAAGATCGATGAGAAGCGCCTGATGCTCCTGGATGCGCTCAAGCGCAATCGCATTCCGGCCGGGAAGGAAATCCTCGACGAGATCTATGCGATCGAGGAGGCGGTGCGCGCGCGTGTCGCGCTCGACGGGTCGGATTGGGGCAATCGTCTGCACGACCTGATGGCCGCGATCGACGTCGCTCTCGAAGCCGAAATCAAAAGCCTTCCGGTAGACCAGCAGCATCTCACGCATGTCCTGGCATCGTCCAGGCATCGCGGGGCCCATTCCCTTCGAGGGCGCCTGGGCGACATGATGCGAAAAGGCCGCGATGCGCTCACCGAGATACTGCCAGGCTGACGGCGGTAGCGCTCTACACCTCGGGATATTCCCAAAGCGTGATCGTGCACATTGGACGGTTCGATCCCGGCGTCCTCCTCCTCACCAAGCCCTATCGCAAGTCCGATCTGGCCCAGATGATTCGCGTGGCGCTCAACGGGGGAGGCCCGGCGGCGGAGGAGCCGCGGGATGGGATTGATTAATCCAAGTCAACCTGCGGCCAGTGCAAGGGGCGGCATCGTCGCAATCGGCGGCACCGAGGGGGATGGTTTGGTCTGACCCACGATGGATTTTGCTGGACTAGATGCGCACAACTCCGGACGCTGAAAGATGTATGGTACCGTCGGGATTGCTTTTCGTGCCCGACGCTGCAGCGGAATCGCAAACAGCTCCATCGGACGGAGATCCATGGTCGAGACCACAAACCGATGGCCGAGGCGCTCCTTAAGCTTGGCCGGATCGCTCATACCGTAATTTTTTACAAAGAACCGCATCGTTCGGTAGCGGCCATCAAGATACATGTAGCGCGTACCTGACTCGCGGGCAAAAACCGTCCAATGCGCGCCCTTGTGCGAACTCGCGTTGAATCCGAGGTTCGGATTGATGAACGAAAACATCAGTTTTGTGTCGAATTCCTTCATCAATTGAAGGCGCAGCTTGCCATGGAAATGACTGAAGCTATTTTCCGGCGCCCAACGAAATGCAAAGAAACGCGACAAGACGAATACCGATCGCGGATCGATGTGCGGCGCGATTTTCTCTTCGGCATGCTTGAGGTCGAAGCTCGCAACGCTGCCGATACAGACAATCCTGCCGCTATTCCTGTCTCGAAATCCAAAATGCCACCCAGGCCGAAAGGAGCCGACGTAATGGAGGCTTTCATGGTAGATCTTCGCGATGTCCGCATCGAGCGAGACGAATTCGAGATCGCTCAGCGCGATCGGCTTATCAGGCTGCAGCAGCCACTGTGCGTACGGACGTTGCCTCTTTTCGAGAAAATCAGAGACGGCTCGAATTTCTCGTTGGATGTCGCGCTCGCGCGGGAAATCGTCGGCAGTTACAAGCCGAGGAAGATGCAGGAGAAGCTGACTGCGCAGGGTCAGCGGATCTATTGCTCGCTCACGCGCGTGCGAAAAGATATTGTCCTCATGGGCGCGTACACGAGCTATCAGGTCGTCTATGGAGAATGGTCGCGCGAAGTTGGCAAGCTCTTGGCCAGTCGGCTCAGAAGTAATTGGGTGTGATTGCCGCGATACAACCGTATCCATGCCTTACGCGCTCCATAGACCGCGTGACCAACCTCAGCCTTATCTTCGCACGTTATTTCTTGTTGTTGGGTGCGGCATTTTTGCACCAACAATTTTTGAGCTGCAGTCAGGGCCACCAACTGGTCAACCGCTAGCGGAGAACAGGGACCGCTTACCCCCGCATCTGCGCAACCCAGTTTTCCTTGAAGGGCGCGCATATCGCTTTATCTGCCACCACATCCGTCAGGATGTGTCTCATATTCGTTGCAAATCGCTCGGTGTCCAACCGCAGCACCCGTTCAGGTCGCGGTCCGGATTTCACATAAGGCTCCAGTTCCTTCTCAATAGCATATCCGGATGGGCGGTTATCCAGGAAAAGCTTGATGAGCGCCCCGTGCGCCGTTCCAAAATCCTTTTCGATCGTTTCGTCCAGGGGGCGGATGACCGTGGCGCTGACCATCAGCCTGTCCAGCAACGGTTGGGTCACCTTCCATTGTGTGCGCAGCAATATGGTGCTTGCGGTGCAAGGGGCATGATCGCGGCGCGGCCGTGTGCTCGTCATCAACCCGATCTTGCAATCATGCGTATCGCCGCCACCGTTGTCATGGTCGATGACGATGATGCGCGCACGATCATATTCGCGTTGGGCTGTCTTCGGTTCGACGTTCATGCCGATAAGAACGGCAGTGCGGCCCACAAGGAGAATGGGACCTTCATAGTAGTGAACCGGACCAGTGTCGCCGCCGGACGGATTGACGAAAGAGGTCCTGAATTGAAGCACGGAATCGTTGTTCCAGATGTGGACAACCTCGCGAGCCACATCCCCCGTATCGATGAAATCAAGGCTGTACCGATAGGCAATATGGACGCCGCAAAGCCAATTGTGCAGCGCTGTGGCCGTGGCGCGGTAGTCCGCCGGCATCGTGAGCGGGATCACGCTGGACTGAGCACGTTGTGCGTTGAATTCTTCAACCGAACGGCTTGAAAGCCAGACGGGCTGGATATGGGGCTCGGCGGCGCGGTTGAAGAAGTCAGCCAGTTTCCTTCGCGTGTTTTCGTTGAGGCGCACGGTGTTTCCATTGAGAACGCCAAGCAACGTGCCCTGTGCGAGGCCTGTTTCCTGCGCGATGTGGGCTGCGATCTGGTTGTCGCCCGTCGGCAGGCGTAGCGCAACGCGATACTCCTTGATCAGTAGGTGCAATATCGCCTGCGCGGTCATGCGGCATTTTCTCCACCCAACAACCATCAATTTTGGCACAAAAACACACCAGAAACCATACAACATCGGCTTCATCCAGACCGCGAATGATTCAAATGATGCGAGCTGCTCGGGAACGACAATCTCGAAGCGATCTGCCATCGAGGAGAATTTCTTGACCTTCAGCCGCGGCGCGCGAGCACAACGCTGCCATCGGCCAATTGCGAAGGGACGCTCTCGACAGGTCCCCCGCGGCCATATGGCCTGAGTGCCGGCGGACCCCGATCATTCGGGGTCCGCTGATGATTGCTCCAGCGGCGATCCGGACCCATGTTTTGCACGACCTAGGCCACGTCGTCATTTGCTGGTGCAAATATCCGACTGTCCGGCCCGCGCCCGTTTCCATGCCGATGCTGGAAGTTTGCCGGATCCTGTCGGCAAGCGCCGGCTTCTGAAAGAGAAAATATCGGGCCTGACTCCCCTTGCACCTGCAGGGCGCGCAAGGAGTGACGGGCATATGTCTTGTAGCGGAGGCAATAGCCGCCAGCATTTGCTTGCCTGTGCACCCCGCGAAGATTGTTGAAGGCCAGGAAACAACCTGCGTCGATCGATACCCTCGCTTGCTGTCGCCTGATTTCCGATGAAAGTTCGGCCAGGGCACCAGCGCCGAGCGCGTCATCCGGCTGGGCCGGGCGGACAGCATCGCCCGGCCACGCAATCTCGGTACGACCGACCGGCGTCTGCGACAGTACGGCACGTGGTGTCGTCCACGTCATCCTGCCCAGCGCCGAGCTACTCGGTGAACGGAAGGACGCAGACGGACTGTGAAGCCAGGCCTTTGCGTGTGAACTCAGGGTTTGCTCCACGGGCTTGATGGGCGCATATGCGGTGTAACTCCCCGGCGTATTTTCGACGCCGATCAGAGATATCCATTCGGGACGACGCTCACGTGCGATCCCCGCACCTTCAGTGCGCCAGTCGAACTCCGCATCATGGTAATCGGGTTCACTCGGGTCGGAGGCAATTTCCATGACCAGCCGACCGCTATTCTCCGAAACATAGTTGAAAACACTTCCGATCAAACTGCTGAGTGTCAGCAACAGGAGATGGGTGATCGACTTTTCAGTTGGCAGGTTCGTGACATAGATGCCGTCAACCAGGTCGGCGCGAACCTTGTCGATCAGGCGATAGAGACCGGGAGCGGCTTGCGCGATCGACTTGTCCGCAGCGATTCGTGCCAGCAAACTTTGGCGTGCGACGTCCTTTGGAAATTGCCCATCGGTAAACGTCTGGAAATGGCGAAGGCCGTCCAACAGCAGTTGGTTCTCGAGCCTGGAAAGCTGATACGTGCCCAACCAGGGGAAGCGGGTCTGGTCACCGCTGTTATCGATGCGAATTAGATTTTCACCGGTCATATTCGCCTCCTCACTGTTCACGCGATCGCGCAATTTCCCTTGCGATCGTGGGGGGATGGGCGAACCTTCCGCATGCTCCGACTGCCGCCACCAACCCACGGCTCGCGCTTGGACCGCAGCGCTTACCGTGCGTGGCGAAGCGCTGATCATCTTGCAGCTTCGTGCGCGAGCAGGCCGTTCAGCGAGACGAGCGTTCAGTGTCCTCCAACCCGTCAGGTGGGAGGGCCACCGGGCCTACAACAGCGCCGAAGTTGACTACTGCATCGTGCGGGGAAATACGGTAGTTTGCAAGAAAAGTTTCTTTTCATAATTTGCATAATTTTCTATCGGAAGAGATGCACTTCTGAATAGAGACCTGTGCTCGGGAGCCAGATTTCGGGTGCAATCTTCTTGACACAATGCGGGGATGCCGGGTGTCATTTGGCCGTCTTCAAAGATGGCCCCGCAGCGCAGGGGGCAGCAGTGGACCGTAACGAACTTTGCGAGCGCCGCAAAATTTACCTGAGGGCCGTCGTTCGTTCGGCAGGGTTGGAGTCGATGGCCGCGCTTGCAAAAGAGCTCGGTATCACGCAGTCGACCCTGACAAATATTCAGAGCGCAAAGCGGTCAGCCGGTCGTGAACTCATCAGTAAGATCGAACGACTGGCCCCGAAAATCGAGGACGGGTCAATCCTTGGGGCGCAGGCACTCTCGCGCGCGGAAGGCGTCGATCTTGAAGAGCCTCACAGCATCGGAGAGCGACTGAAGGAAGCCGATCGTGAGCGCCTTCAGGAATTGCAGTCGTTCGAAGAGAAGACAAGCAAGAACATCGGGGAAGTGGCCAAGAATTTCGATTCGATGGGTAGCGATGACGTGTTCATCTATATCTCCGCAACCCGGCAGCCGTTCGAGATGGATCCTAACGAAAAGATTCTGAAGCTGGCGATCTTGAATGCGATACGCCGAAAGTCCTTCTTCATCTACCTGCGTCCAACGACGGAGTATCTCAGACGTCTAGACTACTTCGTCGACATCGAATCGGAATTCGAGAACTTCAAGGCGACGCTTTTTTCTGGCCTCTCAAAAAAAGAAAAAGATGCCTACGCCTGTCACCTGGTTCTCATCCAGGCGGAACATGTTCCGCTGTTTGTAGTGCCGGATTTCAAGTGGGACATTTTTTACAGTGATCGTATTGATGCGCCCCAGAAGGCGCTGGCCGGTACGTTGGTTGCGGCCGGCGACCCGAGCAGCAGTGGCGCGGACGTTCGCATTCCGCTCTCCGTAGCCTCAACGAAGGGCATTCTGCTTGAAGCCGCAAGGGCAATCTGGAAGGTGAATTCAGGCCGTCGGGGGCACAATAAAGTCCCTAACGAGGTTATCGATCGGCTGGTGGAAAGCGCGGAGCAAGCGACCAAACAGAAGATCGGAAGCGGCCGATAGCAGCTTGGGCCGTTAACGAATTCAGGGCAGTTTTGCGGGACGGTCGTCGCCGGCACCTTGGATTTCTCCCTCCATGATTGGTCCCGGCCGAAGATGGCCCGAAGCCGGTGTTTGGCTAACTCATTGAAGAGAGCCCGTTTTCGAGTGTGAATCCGATTGACAGGAACGGGCTTTCCCCGGCGGTTGCAACTATGCAGCGAGTGGTGAATAGGGATCGAAAACTGCTTGGGGTGGCGAATCTGCAATAGTTTTCAGGAGCGAACAGGAGTAGTAATTGCGCCCACCCGGACCGCGGGTGGTCTGTCGGTCTGCGGCCTGTCACAGATCGGGGGATCTCATGGGGGAAGTCGGTTTTCAACTGGAAGTTGAATTTCAGCCAGACATTTCGTTTAACTATAAGCGATCACCGTCCATAGACGACCTCATCGCGGTTGTACGCGCCAGTGATGAGGATATCTTCAAGCACGCGAGTGAGCGATCGATCGATCCGCTGGCCTTGCGTTCTCAGCTTCTCCTGCATCTTCCTCGGCTTGTTACCGGCGATGATTTGCCCGGCAAGTGCGACATCCAAGAAGAAATTGTTGTCGTCTCCGGTTTTCTCGAAGAGAGCAAGCGTAAGTACGGGCGTGACTACACGCAGTCACTGGAGCCGCCGGAAGAGCCGATAGCGCTGGGCGATCTCGAATTCGGTCCGCTCGATGTAGCTACCGCGAAGATGTACCATGAAAGCTTCCATTACATCGGCTCGTACCGGCCCGGGCATCACTTTGCGTTTCGGGATAGGAACAGCGGCAGGATCGTCTGCATGGGCAGCGTGGCCGACTTCGATCTTAAGCATGTCGAAAAAGAGATCGAGGCAGACGTTGATCCGCGATCGGTGCGCGTCTTTTCACGCTTCTTCGCATTTCGTTGGGCGCCGAAGAATACGTTCAGTCATTTCTGGGGCAAGTTACGGCGTCAAATGAAGCAGCGCGACACGGAACTGATGTTTTCGTTCATCAATCCAAACGTCGGTTTCAACGCGTGTTCACACAAAGCGGCACATTGGGTGGATTTCGCTAACGAGGAAGGTACACGCTACATGTACCTTGACGGCCGTTATCGAACGATGCGGTTCTTTGTAGAGAACTACGGCACGAGCGATGCGGATAAGCTTAAAGGGTTGCTCGGCGATTCGTTTGCGGTCTCGACCGTGGATCTCCATCCGATGTCGATCCTCGCGTTTCCGCTTCAGCGTCGGGCACGAAAGGCGATTCCTGCAGAACCACACCTGTTTGAACGCCCGGTTCTGTAGCTCCTGGCGGCCTCCGTACGTCTAGCTGTCGGGTGTCTCGTGACTACTGGATATGTCGAAGAAAGCTCTTTTTCTCGCGGGACCATTGACCGGAGCATCCTACAGCGATGCTCTGGATTGGCGGAAATACGTGGAGAGTAGGCTTCCTGCTGATGTCATCGCTTTCTCGGCGCTGCGCGGAAAAGGACATGTCGCGAAGGAACGCGTTCTCAAGGACGCGTACCCGGAGCATTTGCTGAGTACGCCGCAGGGGACGATAACGCGAGATCGCTACGACGTATCCCGTTGCGATGCGCTTTTTGTCAATTTCCTGAATGCAGATAAGGTCTCCATAGGGACCATCATGGAAATGGCATGGGCTGATGCCAGGCGAATACCGATCATCCTTGCGATGGAAGCAGGGAATATTCACGATCATGCTTTCGTGCGACAGGTAGCTGCATTCATAACCGGGGACTTGGACGAAGCGATACAGACGGCCGTGAATGTCGTGACGATGAGCGTCGTGTAGCATATTCGTGCAATCCCCCGACTCGATCGAGCGGGAGCAGCGCGCGACCTCGGTCGCGCTGGCAGCCGGCCGAGACCATGGCGGGATTGCTCAACCGATTGAAAATCCAAATAAAAGTAGGGCGCGACTGGCATCACCACAGTTACCATGCGATTTCGCGGGTGTTCGCTCTCGTTCGCGGGTGAGCTTCTAAGCATCTGTTGATTCAGCTATAATCTCCCTATCGAAGGTCCGCCAACCTTCACGGTAGTCCGTCGGAATTCGCCGCGATCCGTGTTCAAAGGTGAGGCGGATGGTGGGGCGGAGATGTCTAAAAGACAATTGCACAAGCTTTCTGCTCGCGAGGCCGAAACCATCACGGAGCCCGGGCGCCATGGTAATGGCGGAGGGCTTTATCTCGTGATCGAGGCCGGTGCGCATAGGCGACGCCAATGGATTTTCCTGTACCGTGTGCGGGGCACCAGCAAGCGCAAAGAACTTGGCCTTGGTCCGGCCAAGGGGAAAGGCAAGGACGGCCTATCCCTCGCCGATGCCCGACTGCGAGCCGCAGAGGCGCGTAAGAAGCTCGCCGAAGGCAAAGACCCTGTGGCGGAGCGAAGGGCAGAAAAGATAGCGGGCGTCACCTTCGGAGAATTCGCTGCCAATCTTGGATGCCTAAGTCTCGGTCAGCTTCCAGGAAAGGGACTAAGTTCGCGCGATCAGGCCCTTCCGAATTTGACTAGGCGAAGTCCAGAAACCGACAAACGAAGCGAGCTATCTTTCCTGGAGCATGCGGTAGCGGCTAGGTCCGGAAGCCCTTTCTCTCACTATCGTGCGAGTGTTGGGTAACCGAGACCGATGGCTGATCTTCAGCGAGGTATCTTGCGCCGGCAACGATAATTGCTGTCGAGAGTTACCGCGGTAGACACAATTTCGCGCAGCTCCTCGGGATCGACGGCGGCTCAGGTGGAGACAAGGAAGATGAGCGTGAGCTTGACGGCGCTTGGCGGTAGCGCCCGGGCCCCCTCTGCTCGATCGGCAGAGGGCCGATTGCATCGAGAATCTTCCGCCGGTGGCCGACAGCCCGGATTCCGATCTCCCGGAGATCACCAACAGTTTGGTGAGGGAGGACCTCAAGGTCGATGCCGTTGTCACGGAATGTCTGCTCAGGGGACGCTGCGCAGCCATCGCCTCCCAACAGCTGCCCGGCGCTCCCTTTCTCTCTTTCTCTCTCGTCAGGCTGTCTGTGCGGCCGGCCGGACGTTCTGGTTCAACCGGAACAGGTTGGTGGGATCGTACTTGGCTTTGAGCGCCACGAGGCGAGCGTAGTTCGGGCCATAGGCGCCCGCCACGCGATCGGTCTCGTCCTCCGGCATGAAGTTGACGTAGACGCCGCCGGTTGCGTAGGGCGCAGTCTCAGTAAAAAGCTTACGCGCCCAGGCGATCGAATGCTGCTCGTCGGCCGGGTCGCGCCATCGCGTATGGACATTCATGACAAAGCTTGCATCGCGGTGGGGGAAGGCCGTGGCGTTGACAGCCAAGCGGCTGGTCGCGCCGCCGAGCTGACCAATGAAAATCTCGCACTCCCCGGTCGGCAGGCTTGTCGTATGGCTTACCAGCATGTCGAGGAGGCCGTCGTTCAGCTCAACGAAATTGTGCGACTTCCAGTAATTATAGGCGCCGGGCGTGAGCAGTGGGTCAAACGCGGTCTGCCAGGCTGCGTAGGGTTGCATGCCGATCACGTCGGCGATCGGCTCTCCGAGCGCGCGCAACGGCTCCAATGCGCTCTTGCCCTCGTTCTCCTCTCCCGTGTAGCAGACGGCGAACGCGACGATCTTCTTGCCGTGAACCTCGGCAGGCAAGAATGGCAGCGGCGGCGCTTGCCTGAGCACCACCCACACCGTCAGTTCGTCGGGCGCCTTGGCGGCGACGTCGCGATAGCCCGCGAGCAGCTCCTTCGCCCGCGCAAAGGGATGGATGATGAGTCCGGCCAGAACCATTGGGCCAACAGGATGCAGGCGGAACTCGAACGAACTCACCACCCCGAAATTGGCTCCGCCTCCGCGCAGCGCCCAGAACAGGTCGGTATTCTCGGCGATGCTCGCCCGGACAAGCTCGCCTTCAGCCGTCACCACGTCGGCCGAGATCAGGTTGTCGGCGGCAAGCCCGAACTTGCGGCTGAGCCACCCGAAGCCGCCGCCCAGTGTCAATCCGGCAACGCCGGTCGTCGAGTTGATCCCGAGCGGGGTCGCAAGGCCGAAAGCTTGCGCCTCCTTGTCGAAGTCGCCAAGCGTTGCCCCCGGGTCCACTCGCGCGGTGCGGTGAAATGCATCAACCCGGACGGAACGCATGAGCGAAAGATCGATCAAGAGCCCACCTTCACAAACAGCATGGCCCGCGATGTTGTGGCCGCCGCCGCGCACAGCGATCAAGAGGCCGTGCTCACGCGCAAACCGTACGGCACGAATGATGTCTGCGGCCCCTCTGCAGCGCACGACCGCGCCTGGGCGGCGATCGATCATTGCATTCCAGATCGAGCGTGCCTCGTCATAGCCTGGCTCCTCGGCCAGGCAGACGTTACCCCGCAAGCCTTGGCGAAAGGCAGCGATTGCATCGCTTCCAAGCGTAATTGCCCCGCCCTGCAGCGAGGCCAGCCGGATCTCCGTCATAGCATCTCCTCCATAACTAGTGGTGGTTGCTGTTCGCGCCAGCTCGCATCTTCTGGCCAGGATCAGCAAAACGGGCGGGCGCCGCTGACAGCTGTTATTCGCAACCGGAGTAGCGCGGATCGTCAGCCTGCCGTTCGACATGGCGAACAGTGAATTTCCGCCTGGAAGTTAGTCCCCTCGGCAAAAGATTGGTTCAGCGACAGAATGTCTCGCTCGAATGAGGCGCGCCTACAAATCCGTCTCAAGGCGGCAAAAGAACCAAGAAATTTCCGGTCCGGAAATGGACTTCGGGTTAGGGAATACCGTCTCGGACGCGGCTGTAAGCCAGGTGCTCCGCTGATGACCCCACAGCCGAACAAGCAATGCGCTGGACCGGACCCTAGTCAATCTCGACTTGGACGTCTTCGCTACTGGGACCGAATGCGATGTATGGCAGCATTTGCGACCTTCACTAGCGATGTGCGGAGGTTAAGATCACCGTCCTGGTGCGCTCGCACGGAATCGGCTGGTTGTCCGCGACTAGTCTGGCTTATCGTCAAGCTCCAATACGACCGAGTCTCTCGTCGAGAGCTCCACCTTGACGTGAGGCGGATCCCAAGGTGCTGGTCCACCCGACCCCTGAAGCTAGCCTCGCGTGGCCGCGAGTACCTGCGCGCGCTGCCAATCCACGGTCCGCCCAAAATTGTCGCGCTGCGGCAGACCTATGCGCGGCTGCGCGCTTGCAGTAAAATGCACGGAAATGCAGCGTGCTTGCGTAGGGACTTAGGTGTTGTATCGGCATGAGGTCCTGTCGACAGTTATCTGCGGCTGCCAAGCTAGTTGCCGCAGAATATCGTCCGCGTCTGCTTAACCCGACCCAGAGCTGGCTAGGCGCTTTCCCCGGGCGAAAGGCGCACACGCGCTCCATAGTTGACCGGGAGCAAGAACCATGAGGAGAAAACATCTAAAGCCGCGAGCGGGCTCATGAGCCAGGACATCAATACGTGGTTGCGTGCTCTTGGCCTTGGGCAATATTGTGATGTCTTCGCCGCCGGTGACGTTGATATGAGGGCACTCCCGCATCTCACGGAGACGGATCTTCGCGAACTCGGGGTGTCGCTTGGACACCGCAAGCTCATTCTGGCGGCGGTTGCCGAGTCCTTCGGGGGCGCGCTGTCGGCAGCAGGCGCCAACGATTTTCATGGGAACGATAAGCCTCTGCCGCGCGCTCCCCCGGAGCGGCCGCCGGAGCGACGCCTGCTGAGCGTCCTGTTCTGCGACCTGGTTGGTTCCACGGAGCTGTCTCGGCGGCTCGATCCCGAGGATCTGCGCGAGGTGCTTCGCAGCTATCAGGATCGGGTCGCCGGCGCGGTCACCCGTTATGGTGGCTACGTCGCCCGATTCATGGGCGACGGCGTCATGGCGTATTTCGGATGGCCATGCGCCTACGAGGATCACGCCGAACGCGCGGTCCGAGCCGGGCTCGAGGCACTGGGCGCTGTGCAACTGCTGAAGCCCAACGATATCGAACTCGAGGCCCGGGTCGGCGTCGCTACGGGGCGCGTCGTTGTCGGGGACCTCGTTGGAGGCTCGGTCCGCGAGGAAGGTGCGGTGGCGGGCGAGACGCCCAATCTCGCAGCCAGGCTCCAGGCGAGCGCGCGGCCAAGTCAACTCGTCATCGCGGAGGCGACCAGGAGACTGATTGGCGACGCCTTCGTCGTCGAGGACCTCGGTGAAAAGCCCCTCAAGGGATTCGGGACGGGCACCCGCGTGCACCTTGTCAAGTCCGAGCGAGAGGTCGAAAGCCGATTCCATGCGGCGCATGCCGGAGAGCTATCACCATTCGTAGGTCGCGTGCACGAGCTCGCGCTGCTCGTTGAAAGATGGGAGCTTGCGCGCGCAGGAGAGGGACAGGCAGTCCTGCTCTCGGGGGATGCCGGCATCGGCAAATCCCGGTTGGTACAGGCCTTCACAGAAAAGCTAGGCGCGACGCCGCACGTCGTCCTGCGTTTTCAATGCTCGCCCTATCATACCCACAGTGCCCTGTTTCCGATTGTTCAGAATCTCGGCCGCGCCTGCGACTTTCGGCCGGGCGATAGCAACGAGCAACGGCTCGACAAGCTCGAGCATATGCTCGGCGAGGTGGGCGCGGGCATTCGGACGGTGGCACCCGTTTATGCGGAGCTTCTGTCCCTCGATTGCCATGATCGGTACGGCAAGATCGACCTGACGCCACAGCAAAGGAAGAGCCTCACACTGCAGACGCTGGTCGACCGGTTCCTGCAGCGCGCCGCGCGCTCTCCAGTGCTGACTATTGTCGAGGACGCCCACTGGATCGATCCCACCACGGCCGAGCTGCTCGATGCCCTGATGGCGCCAATCAGCCGAGCACCGATCATGTTGCTCGTAACACACCGGCCGAGCTGGACTTCCGAATGGCCCGACCTTTACGGCCATGTGCTGCCGCTTTCCCTCGGGCCGCTGGCAAAGCCTCAGATCGCCGACATGGTGCGGCACATTGCCGGTGCAAATGCCAGCGCGCGCCTGATCGATGAGATCGTCGGCCGGACCGATGGCATCCCCCTGTTCATCGAGGAGCTGGCGCACTCTCTGATCGAGCGCCAGGCCGGCGCGGGCGAATTTGAGGTAGGGCTTCCGGCGACGCTGCAAGGCTCCTTGATGGCACGTCTCGATCGCTGCCAGCCGACCGCGAAAGAAACTGCCCAAATCGCCTCCGTCATCGGCCGCGAGTTCAGCCGAGACCTGCTTGCTCGTGTGTGCGATTTTCCGGTCGCCGATCTCGATGCGGCCGTCGCCGAGCTGATGGCGGCACATCTGGTTCTGAGAGGGGGTCCTTCCGAAGACGCCCTAGCGTTCAGGCACGCCCTCATTCAGGACACGGCATACCAGTCCCTGCTGACGAGCAGAAGACAGCGGTATCATGCGGCAATTGCCCACGCCCTTGCCCAGTACCGCCGTGAGACAGCGGACACCCAGCCGGAGCTGGTTGCGCGGCACTTTTCCGAGGCCGGACTACCACAGTTGGCCCTGCCGTTCTGGCGGCGTGCTGGCGAGCGCGCGCTGGCGCGCTCGGCGAATTACGAGGCCATGGATCATTACGGGAAGGCCCTGGCCATCGCCGAGAGACTGCCCGATTCGGAAGGGCGCGAGCATGCCGTGCTCGAGACCAGAATTGCATTGGGTCGGGCGCAGTCGGCGGCCGGCCATCTGCGACAGGCTTCCGCCACATTCGAGCGCGCCGCCGGCGAGGCACGAGCCCGTGGAAACAGCGATGCACTCGCCAACTGCGCCATCGGATTTGGACACGCCCGGTTCTACTATCACGACTCTCTTGATCCTTCCATCGCGCTGCTGCTCGAAGCTTTGTCGGCGATCAAAGGAGGAGATAGCCGGCAGCGCTGCCAGATATTGAGTGCGCTCGGTAGAGCGTTCTTGATGAAGGGTGATTTCGAGCGCGCTGACGTCGTCAATTCCGAGGCCATCGAAATGGCGCGCCGCCTCGAGGACGACCGCTCTCTCTGTGAAGTTCTGTTTACTCCATTTCTGGTGCCGTCCGCACTCTCGGGAGCACAATCTGCGGACCTGCGCAATCGCCTCAGCGAGGCGCTCGCCATTGCCGATCGGCTGAATGACGCCGACCTCCGCACCCGAATCCTTTCTGTGCACATTTATTATTCGGCCGAATTTGGCGACTACCACGGAATGGTCGCGGCTTTGGACCAGTTTCAGTCATCAATTGAAGGCCGTCAGATGCTGCACCAGGAATGGGTTGCGCAGCTAGGGCGGGCCATGCAGGCTCTTTTGATCGGCGACTTTGCGGCCGCCGAGAAGCTGACTGAGAACGCGTATGCGATGGGTCGCAGGACGCATGGGGAGAGTGTCGAAGGCGTCTACGGCATGCAGATGTTCACGATCCGCCGTGAGCAGGGACGCCTAGCGGAGATTGCCCCTGTCATCAAACATTTGATCAACAACGAACCAGAAGGCAATACTTGGAAGCCCGGATTCGCGCTCGTCGCGACGGAGCTGGGCTTCAGGCCGCAGGCACAAAAGATGCTGGACGAGTTGCGGCAGACCGATTTCGCCTTCCCAATGGATGCGAAGCGGAGCACGACGCTTTCCTATCTTGCCGATGTCTGCGCGGCGGTCGAGGACGAGGGCTGCGCGCGTGCCTTGTACGATCTGCTCGAGCCCTACCGCCACATGACCGTCACGGCCGGTATCGTGACCGTCTGCTACGGATCGGCCGGCCGCTTCCTCGGAGCCCTCGCCAACGTGCTCGGCGACTGGGATCGTTCCGAAGAGCACTTCGAGGAGGCGCTAAGGATGGATCGGCACATGCATGCATGGCCTTGGCTGGCGCACGCGCAGCACCGATACGCGCACATGCTGCGCCGCCGCGGCCGCCATGGCGATATCACACATGCCGATGCGCTGTTGAACGAATCTTTGGCGATGGCGAGTCGCCTGAATATGACCGCTCTGCTCACGAGGCTCCGCGGTCAACTGCATTGACGTGCCCAGTGGTACACAGGAGTAAGGCCATGCCGCGGTTCATCATCGAGCGAAACTTCGCCGAGCAGATCGAATTTACCAAAGAGGGGACCGAAAGAGTCGACCTCATCAACGATGAGGAAGGAGTGAAGTGGATTTTCTCCTTTCTGAGCGCCGACAAACGCAAGACCTATTGCCTCTATGAAGCCGAAAGCGCCGACGCCATTCGCAATGCGGCGAGGCGCGCCAATATTCCGGCCGACGTGATCATCGAGGTGGACCAGATAACGCCGGCGATGTTTGCGTGAAAGGTCTCATGGCGCGAGGTCGCCTTCTGGCCCGACGCAGGCCTTTGCAGACTCTGCCCTATGTCAGCTGGTTGGAGTAAAGCGGACTCGTTGTGCTCACAGTGAGTTATTCCGAGTCTGACCGATGCTGTCGAAAAATGTGCCGAGCAGCAATTGGCTTTGCGCTTTCCGCTTATTCCTGGCTGGACGTCGCAATCTGATCGGCGAGCAGCACCACAACCGAGCAGCCAAGCCTTTCACGCAATCGACGCGCATACTCCATCTGTTTAGCGGGCGGCCTAGACGCAGCGCCATTGTCTTGAGGTTCTGCACAATGGCGGCGAGGTGAAACTCATCGCGGGCGCCGGTGAGACCGCGAGGGCGCATGCGCTCGAAGCCATGCTAGACCTTCAGGTGTGCAAAACGCATCTCTACTTTTTTGCGCGCATTGCTCGATCGCTCGAACTCCGGCGTGCCCTTTAGTGAGCGGGCATAGTTGCGTGCATCCTCGTCAATATCACGCGCGATTTTCTTGAACGGTGCGCGCGTGCATCGTTGCTTGAGCGTGCAAGCACGGCAGTCTTGGGGCTGTGACAAGGTAGTTCTTGACACGGCCATCATGAACCGTTCCCGACTCTCCTGCCGCCTTTTAAGCAGGAATCAGTGTTCGCTCGGCTTCTCAACTCCTTGTTCGACAGCATCGGTCAAAATGCGAAATACTCTGTGCGAGCCGATGTTTTCTGCTTCGCCTCCAAATTCAGACATTGCTCGATGCGGTCGGCACTTCGCATTAGGGCCATGAGCCGACATCGCTCCAATCAAGCAGCGATACTTGTCAGGCTCCTTAGCGGCCGTAAGGGAAGCAGCGGTGGCGATCGAGTGTGAGACCGAAATGCGCTCCCAGCGCAGCGATGGCCGCATCCTGCTCGGGATAAGGATCGGCATTGGATGCGGCAACGATGATGATCCGGAACCCGCCGCGATCCTTGCCACCCGGTGGCAGCATCGCTGTAGCCAGTGCATTGCCCTCCCTGTCGCGCAACGTGAGGAAAAGCGGCATCTCACGCTGTACATGGGCCTCGAGGCCGATGTCGCGCTCGATCGCGTTGGGCCGCTCCGGACGCCAGGACTGAACTGCCTTCTCCCGCTCACGGCGGAAATATTTCTCGACTGTGTGGCTCATCAGGCGCGACTCATGCACCGCTTCACCTTCCGTCTCGATACGGAACCAGGTCTTACCCTTCGGCGCGTCGCAAACATATTGCATTTCGCCCGTCCTGCGATCACCACAATTCTAGGACGGCGGGCCTGCAAAGCCAATATGAGATTCGCTCCCGTGTATAACGCTGCACGATCGTATAATCGGAAGTTCGGCTGCAACACCGCGCCACTATTGCCTGAGAGGCGATGGTAGAGCTCCGATCTGATGAAGCTCGCAAAGCGGTCCGGTACGCCCAGCCTAGTAAATCTGTTCACTGCAACGTCGGCTGAGGGTCGATACTGTCGAAAAAGTCTTTTTGCATTGTTGATGACAAATTCTCCGAGCCGCAGGCGCGGCGATCTTATAAATGTGTGGGGGGAGTCATCAAAAAGCGATGAGCTCGCCAGTGACTTCGATAACTGGCCTGGGGGCATATCGACGAACCATCGTCGCGCGTTTAGTCTTTCGGCGGGAAATTGGTCGCAAAGCAGTCTGGGACTTTTTCGACAGCATCGACCCATTCCGGATGTCACGAACCCTTTCGCGTTTCACTGCAGAGGTACCGTCAAGTTATTTTTCGAGCTGTATTGTCACGATGGCGAGAGCTTCATGAGAGCGAGCGCAGCGCGACCGTTCGGGCCGTAGGGATTGGCCAGCGATTCAGCCATCTCCACGTGAGCGTAGTTTGGCGTTTCGATGAGCTGCACCGGCTTGCCTGCAGCCTTAACCGCGGCGGCAAAGTCGCGGCTTTGGCGCTGGAAGTCGGGCGTCTCGAAGGTGCCGTAGGTGACAATTATCGGCGCGGATAGCTTGTCGATGTGGCGCTGCGAACTCATCGCGTCCGCCATCGCTTCGGTGAAGTTCACGTAGGTGCGCCGCCACGAGAGTTGCACCGGTGTCATCTCGTACATTCCACTCATGCAAAGCCCGCCCTTCACCGTGTTGTCGGGGAGACCGAACTGCCTTTGCCAATCGGTGACGAGCGCGACGCCGCAGAGGTGCCCGCCGGAGGAAAAGCCGCCTATGTAGACTCGGTCGGGATCGCCGCCGAAACTCGCGGCGTTCTTGTGGACCCAAGCGATGCCGCGGCGTACTTGCGCCGCCATCACGCTGAGGTCTCCACCCGCCTCCTTCACCGAATTGAAGTCCAAGGCGACATAATGCGCCCCAGCATTGACGAACGTTTCCGCAGGGTAGCCGCTGTCCTTGGCCGAGCCCAACAGCCAGTTGCCGCCATGGATGAAGACGAAGATTGGCGCGTTGGCGTGGTTGGTGCGATAAATATCGAGCTTTTCGATCTCTGTCGGCCCGTAAGCGACTCGCTGGGGCGCGCCTATACGGGCGCGCACGGCCTCGCTGTTGGAGGCGAGGCGCTTTAAGACCTGGCCGATGAGCGGCTCGTAGACCTCGTTGTCGTATGAGGCATCGAGCTCGAGCTGATCATAATCCATGAAGACCAGCGGGCCCTTGTGGTGCGGCGGTGGGCCGACCCGGCATTCCTCCGCCACGGCCGGCACAGCCGCGATGGCAGCGGCCGCGCCGAGCATCGTGCGCCGGGTGATTTTTCGGCGACCTGAAGCGATGTTGTGTTGCATCGTAAGTCTCCTCTCCAGCTTTGCGAGCGATGGTCTGTGAGCTTGCCGCTCGAATGATCGCTACGCCTAGGTCGATTCCTTTTGCCTCCCAGATTTGACTGTTGCCCGGTTATCCGGCGAAAGGCGTTACAATGCGACATACGCATCGGTCCAAGGCGCGCCATTTGAGCTTCGTTTCTTCGGCATTCGCCAAGCAAACCAAGTACATAGCGAGCGCCGAATCAGCCTCATCGAGCGAGAAAGCTGGCTCACGGCCTCAGCGCTGCGCCTCTGTATGTTAGGGCAGGCCAGCGGCGAATGGGACGAAATAGGACGATAAAAGACGAAATCGGGTTCCAGCGCTCTCTGCTTGGCACCGGTGGATTGCGGAGCTAACCTCGTCGCGGAGGCTTGGTCATGACCAGCCTGCGACTGAATGGATACCTGCTCGATCTGGAGCAGGGCGACTTGCGCGACCCGCGCGGTCGACTGGTTCAGTTGCGGCCACAGGCTCTGGCAGTTCTGCTCGAGTTGGCGCGCCGCCCCAGAGAACTGATCACCAAAAGCGATCTCAACGCGCGGGTCTGGCCGGGCGTTTCGGTGACCGATGATTCGCTCGTGCAATGCGTCGTCGAGATACGTCGTGCGCTCAACGACAGCCGCCAGCGAGTCGTGCGAACGATGCCGCGTCGCGGCTACCTGCTGATCGTCGACGCGGACGACTCAAAATCCGCTAAGACGCGTATGGTCGGGGCCCGTCGCCTGGCAATCATGATTGTGGCGATTGTGATGGCGGCCGTTCTGGTCTGGCAGTTTGCGAGTCCCGGTGTCGATCTGAGGCACCGCGAGTCACACGACAAGACAGTGCCCGATCTTGCAGTTCTGCCCTTCCGCATGTTGAAGACCGGCACTGGGGACATGACGCCGGACGGCGGGGGATTAGCCTACATGATTGCCGGCGAGCTTGCGCGTAACCCTGACTTGCGCATCGTCTCAACACGCGTCACCACCGAGCTTCGAGGCAAGGAGATATCACTGTTGGAAATCGGCGCGGCGACCCACGCTCGCTATCTTGTCGACGGCAGCGTGGAACGGCGCGGCGACCGGCTCCAGCTCGACGTGCAGCTCATCGAAGGCGGCGACAGTCGCATCGTCTGGAGCGGCCGCTTCGAGCCGACCGCTCAAGATCTGCCAGGCGTCTTCCAAGCGCTGATCGAACGAATCAGCAGCTCACTTGGCGCGACGGTGCGCGAGTTGGACCGGGCTGTGCTACTTAACCGTGCACCGGCCTCGCTCGATGCTCACGAGCGCGTATTGCGCGGGATCGCACTGGCCTGGACGCCGAGTGCCGAGGGCCTACGTCAGGCCCGGCAGGTGCTTGAACATGCGATCCGTCTTGACCCGAACTATGCCCCCGCATGGGCGCACCTTGGGTGGACGAAGACATTGCTGATCTTCGGCAATCACGACCCCGACCTCGGCCGCGAGGATCTGCCGCAGGCGATCGCCGATATCGAGCATGCGATTGCGCTGGACCCGATGCTCGCCAGCTCATGGCGAGCGCTGTCCGCCGCAATCGATTCGAGCAAGAACCCTGAGAAGGCGGTGCGCGCGGCAGAGCGAGCGATCGAACTCAGCCCTGGCGATCCGGACAATTGGATCGCCCTCGCTATGGCGCAACACCACGCCGGCCGAACCGAAGCCGCGCTTCAAAGCTACGACAAGGCAATTTCATGGAGCCCCATACGCCCACCGAATTACGCCCTCGTGGCGGCAAAGCTGCTCCATTCCGCGCAGGACTATGACCGTGCGTTGGGTTCTGCCCGTGAATGCATGGATCGTACACCAGCAATCGGGGTCTGCAAGGCGATTTGGCTGTCGTCACTAATCCGTACTGGCCATGCGGTCGAGGCTGAGGCTGCGTGGCCGCCGCTGGTTGCCTCCGCACCGTCATTGCAGACGTATCGCATGACGCCGCACGGTACTTTGATGGCTCGTTTGGTCGATGAAGACCTCGACAGACTCCGCAACCGCACGAATGCGGCGGCCCGTCAGGAAACTCCTAGGTAAGAAGCCCATGGCGCGGGGCCTCTGGACCGGAAGGGACAGCCATAGAAGGTTACGACTTCCCTTCGTCCGCAGCGCGGAGGGGCTCGTGGACATGCGATTCTCGATTTCGATGTGCGCCAGCACAATGTGACGACGCCGCTGCCGGTGCTGTGGGGGCGCTCCGTCGGCCATTCGCACGCCGCTATTGGCCAACCAAGTTCGACGTCATCACCATTTAAGACCGCCAAGGCGCTTGCCTCGTCGTGCCGGGAGCAGTGCCCGGCCGCGCGGATGAGGCGATCAAACAATTGGGCTTTTACTGCGGTGCATGAGTCTGGTTATGGCCGATGCTGTCGAAAAAGTCTTTTTGTACCATCGGGCTCCAAATTTTAAGAGCCGTTGGCGCGCCAATGAGAAAATTATTTGGGGGGATTCATCGTCAGGCGATGAACTCACCGGTAACTTCCGTAGTCCAGCTGAGAGCCCATTGAACGGCGATCGCCGCTTGTTTTGTCTTTCGGCGGGAAATTGACCGCTCCGTATTTTGGGAATTTTTCGACAGCATCGGCCCAAATGCGAAGTGCCGCCGGGCTCTGAACTTGTCTGCTTTCCGGGGAACACCGGAAGTGATGGTTCATATGCAAAAGCTCGGGAGGTATTTCAAAACTAAACCTCGATCGGATGTTTCTTGTCGACTCTTTATGCGGTAAACTTCTTTCTTCAAGCCAGCTGCTCATGCATCCGCTACGGCTGGGCGTACGGGGCATAGCCGTGGCCGAGCCACCTCGTTTAGAAAAACTAGCTGCGCTTGTTCCTAGCAATAGCGCTAAAGATGAAGTGACCTCTGCAAATACCGGCCGTCACGGCTTGCTGATAGTAGTTGCATGGCGGTCGCGCCTTCCCTCGACTGGCGCCAACGTCGTGCAGGCATATATTTGGGACACAAGGAGGTGTGAGATGGCGACGACCGCAACCCAGGTCCGTCTCGATACGCCGGCGGCGGAGTTTCGGCTTCTAGGCACCGACGGCAAGACTTACGCACTGGACGACGTTGCGGGCGAAAAGGGCACGGTTGTCGTCTTCATCTGCAACCATTGCCCCTATGTCAAAGCGGTGATCGACCGCATGGTTGCAGACGCCCGCGTGCTGCTGTCAGAGGGCGTAGGCTTTGCGGCGATTTGCTCGAACGATGCGGCGAGCTATCCCGAAGACTCGTTTGACAATATGAAGCGTTTCGCGAAGGCTCATGATTTCCCGTTTCCTTATCTTCACGACGAGACCCAGACAGTCGCGCGGGCGTATGGGGCGGTCTGTACGCCGGACTTCTTCGGTTACAACGCCGACCGCAGGCTCAAATACCGCGGCCGGCTCGACGAAGGCCGCACAACTCCGCCCCGCGCGGGGGCGCCGCGAGAGCTCGTCGAGGCCATGCGCACGATTGCGAACACCGGTGTGGCGCCGGCTGATCAAAAGGCGTCGATTGGTTGCTCGGTCAAATGGAAGGACGCATAAACCGGGCCCGTGTCATAGCGCCCCACCAGCTATGCGGTTGGAGGCGCAGTCGAAAGCATGGACATACAGTTCGAACGGGTTGCTCAGCATCTCGCTCGCGCTCGGGGATATGAAGGCGGCAGTCGCAATGGCCGCACGTTGAAGTCGCCCCTTTTTTGGAAGACATAGCCATTGGCTTGCTCGCGGATGCGCACTTGGCAAAGCGGAGAAGGTTCGATCCCAGTTCCTCTCGCTCCGCCAGTACGGCAGGCGACGCCGGTTCTCCGGGCGTTATCCGCGGCACAAAAGCACAGGTTTTGCGGGCTTTTTTCATTTCAGGTCTCACCGGCCAAATCGACTCAGCCGCACACGACCGCGTAGATGTCCTTAACCGGGCCCGGCAGCGGCAGCGCCGTCCAGGTCTTCCCGCCATCCTGGGTGCCGAACACCTCGCCCTGATAGCGAGCGCCGATATAGACCTGGTTGGGGTCGGTTGGATGCAGCGCCACCGACATGATCGTTCCGTGGACCTGCACCTTGTCAAACCTGCGCCACGTCTGCCCCGCGTCCTGGCTGCGATAGAGCCCGCCGTCGTGGCTCGCGGCGGCGACGCTGAGCGCCGCGTAGATGGTTTTGGGGTCCTGCGGCGACACCCTCACATCGCGCCCGTAGGTGACCGGCGAGAACCGCTTCATCTCCATGTCCTGCCAGCTCCTGCCGCGGTCGGCGGTGCGGAACAGGCCCATGCGCACCGCCAGGATCACCGCGTCCGGGTCGGCCGGACTGATGGCGATCGCGTGCCCGTCGAGCATCCCCTCGGCGAAGGTGTCGCTGACGATCTTGCTCTTGAGGTGCGGCAGATCCGCCAAACGGATCAGGTCGGCGCTGCAATCTTCCCAGGTCTCGCCGCCGTCAGTGGTGCGGATCACGCCGTTGACCTCGAGCGCCGCATAGATTTCGTTCGGCCGCGCCGGGTGTTGCGCCATGCGCATGACGCGGGCGGCGAAAGGCGCCTTGGCGCGCTCGGCGATGCCCGGACGGGGCAGTCGCAGCCAACTCTTGCCGCGGTTCTCGCTGCGGTAGACGTCGACCGGCGAGCCGCCCGCGTAGACGCGATCCGGATTGCTCGCGTCGACGAGGAACGACCAGATCTGCTTGCCGTTGTCCGGGAAATCCGCGCGCGTGAAGGTCGCGCCGCGGTCCTCGCTGCGCCACACGCCGTCCGCCGTTCCGGCCAGCACGAGCGCGGGTTGACGCGGGTGCACGACGACGGTGAAGGCCTCGGGATCGCGCAGCACGTGCTGCCACTCGCCGTCGACGGCGTCGCGACGGAACACGCCGGTCCGGCCGGTCTGGTCCGGGCGCCCGACATAACCGGCGAGCGCGGCATAGAGGTTGGTTGACGGTGCCATCTGATGTTCTCCTCCCGTGTCACTTTGATTAAGCCGCCACGGCGGCGGAACCTCAACCGCCGGGCGCTCCGCGAGATCATTCTACGGAAGCGCGCGTCAAATCAACGTGCCGACCGGTCTGGCAGAGGCATCGCGAAAAGTTGGATTAGCCGTGCTTTGGGCCACCAAGCTCGTCGCGACAGTTATTCAGTGCTCTATCAGCGCGTCCCAAAGCTGTTCGCGGAGTTGGCGTCAGCGCGCGGAACGAGCGTTATGCACGAAATCCTGAGTAGCCTCGGCAGTCTTCAGCTGCTCATCATCGACGATTGTGGTCGCACGATTTGCTGGAGATTCTAAGAGCGCTAAGGTCGACGATCAACAATCAGCACCAGCCAGTTCCCCGTGGACAGATGTCACACTCTCATCGGAGATCCCACCTACGCAGATGCCATCCTTGATCGCATCGTTCACAACGCTCATCGCATTAGGGAGTGACCTGAACAGCTCGTCGACCGGTGCCAGCCTGCTCCTTGCCGAGACACGCCTACTGGTAGGGCACAGGCAGGTGTGCTTAGTTTGCGCGTCGACTAAGTTCAACTCCAGGTGAGTCATGCCTACAATTCAGCGGATCATCGTTCCTGACATCCGACCGCCGGTCAGCCATTACTGCCACGTGACGCGTGCCGGGCCCCACGTTTGGGTCGCCGGCATCGTCGGCCAAGCGCAAGACGGTAGCATCCCCGCCAATGTCGTCGATCAGTTCGATGTCGCCATCACCATCATGGACAAGTGCCTGAAAGCGGCCGGTGCCGGCGCTGAGCACGTCGTCAAGGTGCAGGTGTTTATGACCGACATTACGGAGCGACCGAAGATCAACCCGCGCCGCATCGCGTATTTCGGCGACAACCTACCGGTCTCTACGCTCGTTGAGGTGAAAGGGCTGGTAGATCCGCGTATGAAGGTCGAGATCGAGTGCCAAGCCTACGTGGAGTAGGAACGGGCATGTTGGTCCCGCCGAGGCGGGCCTGCGCTTCCAGAGCACTACCCGGTGGCAAGGCTACTCGATCGGCTGCACTTGCGATGATCGTGCGAGCCCCATTGGCCGGATGGATCGAACCGGGTGTTGTTTTTCCGGGCGTGAAAAGTGTCGCCGATCACGGGAGGCTACCTCTCGCAAGTCGAACTCCCGAATTCCAGCTACACCCACAGGGGTAAAGGTTCGTTCGCCGAACAATTATCCCTCGTTGTTGTCAGCGCGCACTCACCTCGTGGTCTTATCGCTGCACAATCGCGTCGCCGTGCGGCCAGGGTGGTCGCCCGAGCGTTTTCGATCCTCGCCACTGCCAAACATCGGTGATCGCGCGATACGCAACAGCGGTTTTCCCCATTGCGATTGAAATGATCGTACCCACACCGGAAAGTTTCGCCAACGTATGAAGGCATCGACACCGAAACGTCAGCGCGTCATGCGACGAAGGCGCCTGTCGAAGACGCTGAAGGATTTCCGCTATGCCCCTGATAGCGGCGGGAAAGTAGACGTAGCGGAAGGTCCGAGTCGGCCATGACCGGACATCTCTTCGAACGATGGGTCATTCGGCACGTCAAGAGAGTGCACGAAATTCTCGGCCCAAAACACATGAAGCGATCGAAGAACCGAGCTTATCACGGTAGCCCGACTAGGTCTGTTCAGGTTCCCCCTGGCGCCGTAGTTCAGGCGTAATCTCCCGTCCGAGGAAGTAGCTTTGCAGGGCCGGCACAATCACGAGGAGCATGACCGGTC
>Ga0307479_10000806_pt1 | contig 28525 bp, 19 predicted proteins | sample atmos_gasesECM4C_FD_203743 | JGI IMG/M metagenome (GOLD analysis project Ga0307479, IMG submission 203743) | Hardwood forest soil microbial communities from Morgan-Monroe State Forest, Indiana, United States - atmos_gasesECM4C_515 | ecosystem: Environmental > Terrestrial > Soil > Temperate... | reverse complement strand
TTCGACGCCTAGATCGCTCGGACCAGCATAAACACTGCATGGAACGCATGGGCAGGATGGGCGAGCACTCTCAATGATGTTCCCACACACGTACACCCGTCAACGCAATGCCGGGGTAGTATGGATAGGGATAGAAAACAACACCCCCATCTCGGCGGCCCTGGGCGGCCGGGCCGATTTTAATTTAAATTGCAGGCTCGAAGTGGACACAAGCGCGTTCTAGGACGGCCATCTGCCTGGTCCGTTGGACTACACCTCAGACTCCTGCCCCGGGCTAGAATAATCGTGCGCCGCGAAAGCTCTACTCACTCCTCATCGGGTTCTGCACTGGCGCCAAGAGCCCGGTGCCTGGCGTTGTCGATATGCGCCCGCATGGCTGTACGAGCGAGTTCTTCGTCTCCGGCGCAGATTGCGTCAACGATCCTGCGATGCTCCTCCTGAACCAGTAACCGCCGTTTTTGGCTGCGCATGAGCGATATGTTGCGTGTGATATTCATCCCATTAAATACGTGTACGGCCAAGGCATCGAGCGTTTGCACAAAAAGCTGGTTACGACTCGCTCGAGCGATAGCGACGTGCAACTCAATATCTTCTTTAACGCCCAGTCCAGCCTCAGTCACCTCGTTCAGCTTCTCGAAGGCTTCGTTGATTGCCGCCAGATGTTCTTCCGTTCTACGCTGCGCTGCCAAGTACGCGGCCTCGCCCTCCAAGGCTATGCGAAACTCGAAGCAGCGCATTAGATCGGCGATCCCACCGATAGGAGCCAGGCGCAGAAACTCGCGCCCTGGTTGCCGCTGAACGAAAGTTCCCGCCCCGCGTCGGGTCGTCACGACCCCGTCAGCATGCAACCGGGAAAGGGCCTCGCGGATGACGGGGCGCGACACTGAATGGTCCTTTGCTAGTTGATCTTCGGAAGGAAGCCGATTGCCAATTGCACACCGTCCCGAAACAATCTCTTCGAGTATCTGCTCGTAAATCCGGTCAGCAAAACGCGAAGATTGTTCTGCCGAAGATGATTTCGCGCGGGATGGCTGCCCATCCGTTTTCGGCGGTTTTCGCAGATTGCGCCTGCTGCTTGCCATGGCCCTCATAAGCTTTATAGACCTACCTTGTTTGGGATCGCTGATCGCCAGCAAAACAGAAATTCCAGCCAGTGATTGCCGGGTCTCGGATTGCAAGCAAGCGCTGGGGGCTGAACGGCCATTAACGAAACCACATCGTCCAACGTCTAAACTGGCTTTCTCCGCTTGTCAATCATGTTTGACAACTATCGTACAACTCTCGGGTGTTCCCTGGTTTTTCCTACTAGTTAGGCGCCAAAACCGACAGATAATGCTCTTTAACTTGTCAGACATGGCAGTTAAGTGCTAATTCACGTGCGAGCCCAAGCTAACGTACCCTGCACCTTGGGCGCGTACTCCTCCCGGATCATGAAGAGGTAGGAGAATACGCCCCCCAGTAGCACGACCAGGACCGCCATCATCGGAGCTTCGTAGCTGCCGGTTTTCTGCAAAAGCCAGCCAGTAAGGATCGGAGCGACGATGCCGGCCACACTGCACGCGCAGTTTTGAATCCCGGAGATCCGCCCGATGGCCGCGCCCGGGATCAGCGTTTGCGTGAGTGCCCAGTAGTTGGCCGTCGCCAACCCCAGGCCGGAGAGCGACACTACCGCGAAGACCAGCGCCGTTTCCAGTGAAGAAGCTCGCGCACCGATCAGTTCGGTGCAGGCGATAGTGAAACCTGCGATGGTGAACCATTTTCGGACCGTTACCGGGTTATGCCCGCGCCCAATCAACCGGTCCGCCGCCCATCCCGCCAGCGTAGCCACGATGGCCATGCCACCGAAGCTGAAGAACGAGTAGAACCCCATCTTCCCGAGAGAGAGGTGACGCCTCTCGATGAAATAAGCTGGCATCCAGGTCATGCAGAAGTAAACGAAGTACATGTAGCTGAACGACGCGATAATTGTGCCCCAGGTCACCGGACTGGCCATGATCCTGCTAAACGGGATAGGCCTTTCCCCGTCCTTCTTCACGGCGGCACTCTCCAGTTGACGGTCGTCATTCTTGACGAGTAGGAGCCAAGGTGCCAGCCACACCATGCCTCCGAGTCCGATCAGCACGAACATCACCCGCCAGTCATACATGCCGATCAGCCAGGCGGCGAGCGGAGTTCCGATCGCCGGCCCGATCTTCGTGCCCGTCATGTAAAGACCGATCGCCAAGCCGCGCTCCTTCTCCGCGAAGTGATAGCGAATCCACCGATAGCTTGCGGGGGGCACAACCGCCTGGCCGACGCCCAAAAGAACCTGCACCATGATCAACTGCGGGATCGACCGCGTCAGGGCCGTACTGGCGGACGCTAGGGACCAGAGCGCGAAGCCAACGAAATAGGGCCACTTGACGCCATACCGGTCGACGACCCAGCCCGCTCCTATCTGAAGCACGGCATAGGTCCAGAAAAATGCGGAGTTCAGCACGCCCCGGTCCGTGATGGACAGATGGAAGGAGCGAATAAACTCTGGCATTGCCAGGGGAACCGACAGGGCGGAACGCGACACGTAGGCAATGACCATGCCCAGGCTCAGTACACCGATGATCGCCCAGCGAACCGAGGCGGCTTCGGCTGAGACAGACTTCAGTGGAGTAGCTGCACTGGTCATAAGAACGCCCGTGTCACTGATTCGATCCGCTGGCTGGGGCGAGATGGCACGTTACCCCTCTGAAGACACCAACTGGATCAGCGCCCGAATGTAGCCGAACGCGAAGGCAAAGGCTTTCCGGCCCCCGGTGTAGTCACCCGGGTCGCCAGGGACGGCAGGCAAATGGTCGGGCATGATCATCCCGTCGTAGCCGACCTCTTTATAGACGCGCATGGCCTGGATCATATCCACGTCGCCTTCGTCAGGGAAAGCCTCCCGGAAATTCAGGAAGCCTCCTTTGATGTTCCGGAAGTGGACGTTGAAGATCTTGTGGCGCTGGCCGAAGTAGCGGATGACGTCAAAGATCTCCTCGCTCGGATTCTTGAGCATTTCGGAGATCGTGCCCTGACAGAAGTTCAGGCCATGGTACGGGCTGGGCACGATCTCGACGAAGTGCTTCAAACCCTCCACGCTGCTCAGCACACATTCGACGCCGCGGAATCCTTGGCCCCGCGGTAAGCCGGGGTCCTGTGGATGGCAAGCCAGCTTCACCTTGTACTCCTCGGCCACCGGGATCACGCGCTTCAAGAAGTAGGTGATGCGCTCCCAACTCATCTCCTCGGTGACGCGGCCGGCTTCGGTGAGGGGCGGATCCTCCTTCGCTTTGTCATACACGAAGCTGTTACACATGGCGCTGCCTCGTCCCTTGACCGGCTCGGTGCGCACAATGCCTAGGTAGCACATGTTGTACTTCAGACCGGGAATTCCAGCTTTGCTCGCGTTACAGATCATCTGGCAGATGTCGTCAATCTCCCGGTCGCGCTCCGGACTCTTCCCCAACAGGATGTTGGGATTCTCCGCCTTGGTGATGTAGACCGAACTCAAGGGCAAGGGCAGCATGTCGAGCTGGATGCTGAAAGACTCCACCCGCTCTCGGATCTTGGTCAACCCCTCCACTGACCAGTTTTCATCGATCTGCCGGGATGGCAGCGAGCCGCAGATATGGTCCACGCCGACCGCCGAGAAAAATTGCAGATCTTCTTCCGACGTGCGCTCCTGCATGCCGGCCTTCATCAACGCCTTCGTGGCCGGCTTCTTCTGTGCGGCTCCGACGGCGGGTGCGGTCAGGGCCGAACTTGCGGCCAATGCCGTACTCGCCGCCAGGAATTTCCTTCGATTCATAGGGACCCCAGAGATGACTGTGAGAGCGACGCCAGGACTCCTTTCATGATTATCTCCGACACCCGGAATCGATATCTCAGCGCCGAAAAAAATGCGCAAGGGGGGTTGCGCTTCGCAAAGCCGGCTCAGACAGTTTCGCCTCTTGCGCACACCCTCGGGTTCTCCAGTTACCACACAAACTTCAAGGCAAACTGAATTTCACGCGAGTCCGTCACGGTGGAATGGAGGCTGCCGGCGCCATCGCCGCCCGGAACGAACAGGGAGTTCCCAGACTGATCGAATAGCGCGTTCGTGTCCACGGGAGTCTGGAAGTTGGTGCGATTGAGTACATTAAAGAGTTCCGCACGGAACTGGATATTGAATGTTTCAGAGATCTTTGTGACTGGGAAGTTCTTGAACAAAGAAAAGTCAAGATTCACTAGCCCGGGTCCCACGATGATGTTTCGCCCTGCATTGCCTCGCAGATTCATGCAAGTGGGAAAGGCAAACGCCTGATTGCAATTGGCAGTGTAGAAGGCCATATCCGAAACAGTTGGCAAGGTAAAGCACTGGGCCTTGATGTAGTTGTGGACATTCCCCGGATTGACCAACGAGCTGCAGCCCGGTCCCGACAGGCGACTAGGGAAGGCAAATGGGTCGGTACTATTTTGACCGAGCGGATCGCCGGCGATGAGCGGAGTGACCGGCATACCGTCATGGGCCTGGAAGATGCCTCCCACCTCCCACCCACCCAACAGCCAGCGCGCAACGTCGGACTGTTTGGGGCCGGGGAGTTGCCAGGTTGTGCTGAGAGAAAGCCTGCGGCCGATGTTGTAGTCGGAAACTGCCTTCGTCAATCTCAAATCATACCAGTGCAGGCTGGAGATGGAGTTCTGAAAGGAGTCGGGGCCTACGCCGGCCGAATTGTTGTCCAGGCTCTTCCCCCAGGTAAAGGAGCCTTGCATCTGCACGCCATGGTTCATACGTTTGGTCAGCGAGGTCACCAAAGCGTGATAGGAGGAGTTGGCATTCCACCACAGGCTGCGGATGCCGCTGAAATTTGGATTCAGTACCGGCAGGCCTGGTGTGGCGGGAAAAAGATACCCAAAACGCGTCAGCGTGGGCAGGGTCATGTCGGAGTCGTCCACGCGAAACTGCTGATGGACGCCTCTGGAGCCCACGTATCCGACTAGAAACGCGAGGTTGGTGCTCAGTTGGCGTTGCACATTCAAATTCCATTGGATGACGTAATTGCGATGCGGATGTGGGTCGATGAACGTTCCGCTGAGACTGCTCGGGTTCGTGAGCAACGAGTAAGCGCCGCGGTAGAACGTATTGGTCAATTGTGAAGTATTGGTGTCGCTGCCGAGCAGATAGAAAGGGGCGGCCCGATATTGCAAGAAAATAAACTGATAGGGGAGCGGGAGCACGTCGAAGATGCCCGCACCGGTGCGAACCACCGTTTTTCCATTTTTGAACGGGTCCCAGACGAGGCCGACGCGGGGTTCAAAATTACGCAACGTCGGATTCGAGAACAGCGGCGCGACGCCTGCACAAAACGGATTGGGCACTCCACAGTAGGGCTTGGGATCGGTGAGGTGGTGCAGGCTGGAGAACTTGCCATCCACTTCCGTAGGCACGGTGGCCATTTCGTAGCGCAGCCCCATGTTCAGCGTCAGGTTCGGCCGCACGCGCCAATCGTCCTGAAGGTAAAGCCCGAAAATTGACTGTCGCACATTGCGTGGAGTTGCATTGTTGAGTGCGGAACTGAACTGCAGCGGGTGGTTGGTCAGGAAGTCCAACTGCGAACCGAAATTCCAGTTTCCGGCTGGATTTCCAAACCCCGTGACCCCGTTATGCATCCGCTCGAACGCGAACCCAAACTTAAGGGAGTGCGTGCTGTGGGTTAATGACGCGTCGTCGTAAACCTGGAATGATTTCCAGTCATTCACGAAAAAGTCAAGGGAGCCTACTCCGCCGTTGAAATTGGCGATTCCACCGACATTCACCCGCGCCGCGTTCTTGCCTGGCGTGGAAGCCAGCGAGGTATTGGCGGCCATGGGGTTGATGGCGGAGAAGCTCTTGTTGTCGAAAGCCTCGACCTGGCTGTAGCCAAAGCGGAAAGAGTTGACCAGAGAGGGAGAAAAGATGTGGGTTTCTTCGACGATCAGGGCCTTGCGGTTAATGTGGTGCCCGTTAAGCACCTGATCCAGACCGTCAGGACCGGAGAAGTTGGCGTTGTCGTAGAAGAAAGTCCCAAACATGCTGTCCCGGTCTGAAATCTTGTGGTCCGCGCGAATGGTGAAAAAATCCTCGTTCAGCACCTGCTGACCGGCGAATGCGAATGCAGCGGTGTCAGCGTTGGGTTTCTGAGCACCCGCTGCCGCCTGGGGCCAGAAGGTGAGATATTGTGCAGCCGAGGGATCCACCGTCACCTGGCACGTATTAGATGTTGTGTTGAATACGCCCCCATCGTTAGCGCACGAAGTGGGGTCAACTTGGGAGAACAAACCAGTCCGGGCGGTATTCGATGGCACCGTCGTCGCGATCGCAACCCCCTTCGACTGGCGAACGCCTTCGTAGTCGCCAAAGATGAAGGTGCGGTCCTTTATGAGCGGTCCCCCGGCGGAACCGCCGAACTGATTACGCTTGAAGGGCGATTTGGTCGGGTTGCCATTGGGACCGAAATCGAAGTAGTTGCGCGCATCGAGCGCGCTGTTGCGAAGAAATTCGAAGGCGCTGCCATGGAAGACATTCGTGCCGGACCGGGTAATCGCGTTGACGACGCCGCCGGAAGTGCGTCCGTAGTCCGCCGAGTAGTTAGTGGTGATGACCGAAAACTCCTGGATTGCGTCCACCCCCAGCGAGGCGCCGAGCACGCTGCCCGGGGCACCGTTGGCATAATCAACGACGCTGACGCCATCCAGCCGGTAGTTGTTCTGCACGGGCTTGCCGCCGCTGATCGAGAGCTGGGTGCCGAATCCGCGCTCGCCGCGGTCGGTGCCGGCCGCCGCGTTAAAAGCACTGTCTACGCGATTAACGCCCGGCTGAAGGGTCGCCAGGTCGGTCCAGCTGCGTCCGTTGAGAGGCAGTTCGCGGACGGTAGTCGAATTCACGACGGCGCTGATGTCGGAGGAGGACGTTTGCAAGACGGGCGCTTCCGAGGTGACTTCGATTTTTTCATTCACCGCTCCCACCCGCATGGTGAAGTTTATGGTCGACTGTCCACCGACCGTCAGCGTTATGCCTTTCCGCACCTGGGTCGCAAACCCAGTCGCTAAAATTGTGATCTCGTATGTTCCTGGCAATAAGTTTGGTGCGGTGTAGAATCCATTGGCGTCAGTCGTAGTCGCTCGGCTGACACCGGTCGCCAGGTTTTCAATCGCCACCTTGGCCCCGGCTAGCGCTGCTCCGGAGGCGTCGCTCACCGTGCCCGAAAGGGACGCGCCAGCGACTTGTGCTTGAATCGAGGAAGGTGGGACGGTGACCCAGGCCAATAGCGCCAACATCGCCAGAACAGCTTTGAACGTTCCCAACATGGGGACTCTCATCTGGATTCTCCTTCCGGCCGTAGCCAATTTGCGAACACGGTAGTCCTGGATTCTTAAAGTTGTCAAGCAAATTGTATAGTTGTCATACAAGATGTAGATACGCGAGCGCGGTCAACGGACCGCCTATGGTGGGCGAGAGGAAGAAGATGCGGGCGGGGTTCACGCCCCAAGAGCAACGAGCCGTTGTTTGCACAGCGTGGCCAGCGCTTCGGCGCCTTTGGCGAGGATCCCGACGTCGCTGCCCACAGCCACGAAAGTGAAGCCTAATTCGAGATAGCGCGCCGCCTCGTCGGGATCCCGGGTCAAGATGCCCACGGGTTTGCGCGCCGCACGGCTGCGAGCGCAACCGTCGGCAATAGCCGCCTGAACCTCTGGATGCCCGGGATTGGCCAGGTGACCAAGCGCCGCGGCAAGGTCGGCAGGCCCGATGAAAATTCCATCGACCCCTTCGACCGAGGCGATGGCCTCGATTTCACCGAGAGCCGTGCGCGTCTCAACCTGGACAAGCACGCACGTGTTCTCGTGAGCAGTTTGATGATAATTGGCGACTCTGCCGTAGAGATTCGCCCGCGGCGCGACCGACACGCCCCGGATCCCACGGGGAGGATAGCGGGTTGCCGCGACCGCTTGCCGCGCCTGTTCTGCGTTCTGAACGAAAGGAATCAGAAGCGACCGTGCACCCACATCCAGCACCCGCTTGATCAAGACCACGTCGTTCCAGGCACAACGCACCACGGGCTCTGCCGTTCCTCTCACCATCGCCTGCAACTGCGACAGCACTCCGGGAACTTCGTTGGGGGCATGCTCCGTATCGATGACGATCCAGTCAAAGCCAGAACCCCCGATGATCTCAGCGGCGATGTTGCTGCAAAGAGCGCTCCATAACCCAATCTGGGGCTTCCCCTCGAGCAAAGCAGCTTTGAAGGCATTCGGTGGCAGAACAGCTCCCTTGTTGGACATTGTTTTCTTCTCCAGTACTGCCCTTATCGCTTCACCTCAACCCCAGCCATATCCTCGTAGTACCGCACCAATGTACCGTGATCCAAGTCGCCCATGCCTTTAACCTTCAGCGTCAGGAGCATTTCCATAACCGCAGCCGTTAGAGGCAGCGGGACACCGAGTTCATGGGAAGTGTCCAGAACATTTGCGAGATCCTTTATGTGCAGGTTGATGCGAAATCCAGGATTGAACTTTCGATCCATGACTAAGGGCGCCTTTGCCTCCAGCACCGTGCTGCCTGCCAATCCACCCCGAATTGCCTGGTAGACCAATTCCGGCTCAACACCAGCCTTGCTGGCCAGCACCAGCGCCTCGGACATGGCCGCGATGTTGATCGCCACAATAATCTGATTGGCGAGTTTGGTGATATTGCCCGCGCCAATATCGCCAGTAAGCACCACCGATCCCGCCATCGCCTTCATGACGTCATAACACTTATCGAAGATTTCCTTCTTCCCTCCGACCATGACAGAAAGCGTACCGTCGATGGCCTTGGGCTGGCCGCCGCTCACCGGCGCATCGAGCATTTCCGCGCCTTGTGCTGCCAGTCGTTGCGCGATCTGCCGGCTGACCAGCGGAGCGATCGAGCTCATATCGACAAGAATGGATCCGGCCTTGGCACCCTCGATTATGCTTCTCTCTCCCAGCACCACCTCTCGCACTTGGGGAGAATTCGGCAGCATGGTGATCACAATTTGGACCTGCTCCGCGACCGCTTTTGGACTGTCTGCAGCCTTCGCACCGGCAGCCACGATCTCGTCGACGTTCTTCTTGTTCCTGTCCAGGACGACCACTTCGTACCCTGCTTTTAACAGGTTTTTGCTCATGGGCTTGCCCATGATTCCCAAGCCGATGAATCCTATCTTTCTAATTTCGCTAGAAGCTGACATTTCGCCGATCCTTCCTGTTTGCCGCCGTGCTCGCCTATTGAACCCTATAGACCAAGACCTCGGCCGGTGCGTCTTTCTGTGCGGGGACGATGGCAATGTACTGTTTCAGTTCTGGAACCAGACGGGCCGTAGCTGCTCCCGGAGCCGAGGCGATTTTCCCTAGCAGTTCATAACGGTCGGGACCCGACTCGTAATAGACGTAAATTGAACCCACCCCATCGCCACAAGCCACATAGATACGCTTACTTACGGGATCGAAGGAGATATCGTCAGCGCCGCCAGCGATCGGGAGACTTTGCAGTTCCTTGCCCGTATTGAGGTCAAACACGATAAGCTGACCTCCCCGGCAGGCCACGAACATCCGATGACTCGACTCGTCGAGTGCCATGACAGTATTTCCCTTACCCAGCGTGACCGGCCAAGTAGCGACCAAGAGGGCTTTAGATCGATCCACGATCTCTATTTGGTTCTTCGCGCGGTTGTTGACAAAAAGCCGTGCGCCTAAGTTCTCGACAGCCATGCCTTCGAGTTCCTCGCCCTCTATCTTGATGTCTTTTCCCTTTGTCACTTCTGTCGTATCAATGATGGTGATATCCGAATAAGAGTGATGAGCAGCCTCTCCTCCATTTACTACGAAAAGTTGCTTGCTCGCAGGGTCGTAAGCAATCGGATCGGCGTCGACGAACAGTTCGATGGTATTGAGGAGATGAAAGTTCGTGGCATCGAACACGCGCAGCGCTCCTCCGCCGTCGGAAACGTAAATCTTGTTCAAGTCCGCTCTGTAGAGAACTGCGCGCGGCACGTCTACTGGCGTGACACGATGAACGACCTGGCCGTTCACAAAATCAAACACCACCACCGTTTTGTCGTCCACCGCAGTCGCAAACAGTCTATTGTGCTGAGCGTCTACAGCGAAGTGGTCGAAATGCCCCTTGATGGAACCCGGCAGTTTAAAGCGGTGGGTGAGTTCAAGAGGCAACGTTTTCGCATCGGAAGGGACGGAAGAAGACGAGCTGACGACGCTACTGACGTTCAGAAAAATGCTTGCAGCAACTAAAGCGCCGATCAAGTTTTGCATTCTTCTCCCCTCCTACTCTTGGTGCGGGCGAATCGTGGCGCAGTGCTCAAACAACGCTGAAAACAATTGGCTAAGCTAGGATTTCGGATAACCAGTCAGCCACCGTGGCAAGCCGAAGTTGAAGCAAGTCTCGCGAAGGGCAATTTAAGCTGAGGTTACAAATATGTCAAGCAACTCAATTCATTTGTCTTACATGTTTGCGCAAGACCGGCTTCTCTCATAAAAGACGATTACACTGGTTAAACAGGTCTTCGACCCACTCAAACGTTGATATGGAAGAAGAAAAGCAAAAGGACGCGCTCATTTGTCAGTAATGGCAATCACAACCTGATGCCAACAAGTTGCGCCAAAGCCTGCCAATGCCGTGGTGCGGGCTGCGCTTGCCTGCCCGGGTATCTGATGAGTACGATTCGCTCACACCAAGTGCCGAACGTATTCGGGACTTCGTGACGGTTCCAAGTGTTGGTTGAACCCGCTTCACATACACGTCGCGGGTGAGCCAAGCGGGCAGGTCTGAAGGCTTCCAATTGTGAATGGCCTGCTTGTCCTGGCGTTGCGTGGCTGAGCGCTTCGCAAGGGATTCCGGTTGCTGTGCTCGCTCTCGCATCCGGCAGCGAAGTTTTCGTTCGTAGCGTCCGATTGTGGTACAGAGTTGCTCTCTGTCGCCGCACGAGTACCGCGTGTCTTTTCCCGGCAGTTAATTGCCCTGATGTGTTAGTAGGATACGGTCTCGCGCACTCCTAGCATTCTGCACAGGACTGCGTTTGAGGTAACGGTGCCTTGTCTAAAGTGAAAAGCGATCTGTCTCTCTGTGCAGAATTATGTCACGCAAGGCTGACGCGATGGCCGATCACCGATCGTCGCTCTGCACAGGAGGGAGAACGCGCGGACTAGGGTCAAACCGGTCGAGCCGTTCTGTGGGCCGATCGAGAGCGAACCTGTTCAGGGCTGCCATGTTAGGGACGCGCTGGAGAGAAGTCAACGCGATGCCGGGTAGGTATTATGGCGACGGCAAAAGTGCTACACGTTACCATTTGGTAACAGTGGTGGGATCGGAGTGCGCTCGTGGCACAGGCGGGCGTGCGGGCGCGCGGGGCGCGGGCGCCCGGGCGAAGCGGGGTGTGGGGGCGTGGCGTAACGTGTTGCGGATTACTTGTATCGCCTCCGAGACTCTTCAATTCACTGATGCAGCGTGCGCTTTCTCGTTCTCTTCCTGCAGCTTCCGCAGCTCGCGCCAGCGTTTGTACTGGTCCGCCTTGCCGGGGTCAGGATCTTCTTCGTTTTGCAACCAGAAGCGAAACCAATCTACGTTGCCCTCTTGAGAGGTCATACGCTCCCAGGGCTTTTCCAAGAGATGTGTTCCATCGGGGATGTAGATCAGCGCCACTGGCTTCCCAAGCCGCGACAAACCGGAAAACCATTCCCACTCTCCCAACATAGACGCTGGCCCGATTGCTTGCAAAAGTACGGGCATGCTGACCTTGTCCAATTGAAAACCCGAGGTGAGGTTTATCCATCGGCTTAAGCTCTCCCCGAATGGTGGACCATCGTTGATTTGTTCGAATTCAGACGCCCTCTCCCGATCTGCATTTGAGAATGCAAGATACTGAAAGTAGCCCGCGTCAGCTCCATCCGCAAGGCTTGCCGCCGCAAATTTGTATTGTGAATGCGTCAGGGCGTACTTCACATGCATGCACGTGCGGCTGAAGCCGATAATCCCTACACGGCTGCGATCAATTAAGCCGCGGTCGTCCAAGTAATCGATTAATCCTTCATAGGAAGCCATTTCCCTGGGGTTTTCCTTCGGCGAGACTAGGTACTTATCCGCTTCCTTTGAGTCGCTGCCGCCTTCATTGGCCTGGACTACGAAAAAACCTTTGTTGGCTAGTGCCTGCGCAGCAAAAGCCGTGGCATAAGGACCGTCCATCCAAAATCTTTCGGGATTGAAACCATGGGTCTGAATCACCAGAGGGTACTTTGTTCCTGGCACGAAGTCAGGAGGACGATAGAGTCCACCATCGACCTGATGGCCATCTCTAGCTTTCCAAATTATGCGCTCGATTGTTGCGAACCGAAGCTGGCGAAATTGAGGATTCAGATCCAACAGGGTAGAACGTTCGTGATTGGCGAGACTTACTGCAACGATCGTCGGCGGTGTATTCGAGTCCTCGACCATGCGAATCTCTAGATCAGAGTTTAGTTTCGTGCCTTGGAGTTCGGGCGGCTCTTCCTCCCACTGGCCTCCTTTCCTGCGGTACGCCACTTTGCTTGGCTCACCCTTTATCAGTCCTCCAAATTCGAAGATCAGTTGGCCGGTTCTTGCATCATAGCTCGGCCGCGTCAAGTCGTTTCTCATCGCAATCGGCAGGACCTGTCGACTCGGAACTCTGATCTCAGCTGCAAATGCGTTGGACCGCCTAGCCTTGCTTTCAACCGGATCAGAGATACTCCAGGGAAGATAGATGCCAGAGACCGTGATCGACTGGCTATCTGGCAACCAGACGGCCTCGTAGGGACCAGTCGGACTGGGTGGTGCATCAAGGAGAGGTCGATATGTTCGTTCTTCGGTGTCGACTAACACGTAGCTGAGAGAGCTCCCAGCCTTGAGGAGTCTTTGCAGGAGGTCGTCATTGTACCCTCTCCAGCTCTCAGGGATCACCGGCACTCTAGGCAGGATCACCAAGTACCTGCCGTTGGGCGAAAGAAAGAGAGGGTGGGTTGGAGGAAGATCGCCCTGAATCTCGATAGGCACAAACTCGCTTGAGGCCTTCGTTTTCACGAATAGATCGCAGTCGTCATAACGGCCCGGCTCGATACCGGCGATGAGGTCGGATAAAAGCTGATTGGAAATGAAAATTCCCTCTCGACGGGCCTGGTCCGTAAGGAGGGGAGTCGTTGGTTTCTCCGCCAGGACTACGACATGATCCCCACTCGAGTTTGACGCGTAGGACAAAATATTTGTGGGGCGATGGGTTAGCTTCTTCAGCTTCCGCGAGTTGCATTCCAGGGAATATAGCTGCCGAATCTCGTGAGGGTTTTCCCCCAGAAATAGAATCGTATTGTTGTCAGCAAGCCATGTAGGCTGTTTGATGGCCTCCCGATTCGAGGAAGAAGACATTGTTATCAACACTTCAGGCGTTGGGGAGTGAAATGCCTCTGCGGTATGAAATAAGAGAAGAGAGTATTCGTTCGTATTTTGTTCTATATTGCCTCTCCTTATGAGGACGACAAAACGTTTCCCATCGGGAGAGAACTGTGCTTCCACGCCGCGGGACGATCCTCCGGCGGTATAGTTCGGGTCAGCCAACCGGGTCATTGAAATCGAGTCCGCCACTACGGTGGGGCGCTGCCCGGGATCGGCGCGAGTGGCAGCGGCACTTGTTTGTGTTTTCGGCGCAGCCTCGCATACGAGGACTTGCAGGAGACCGATGACAAACATCGAGAGTGCTCGCTGGGATCTCGACAACTTCATGCTGACTGTTCCTTAAGTGAAATGGAGAACTGCCTTCGTGGAAGCCCTAGAACTCCAGTTTCAAGGCAAACTGAATTGAGCGCGGGCCACCGATCTGATACAGCGGGTTGAACGCGCCCCCGCCGAGATTGCCATTATTGAGACTCTGCCCCAACATCTGAGTTGAAAGCCCAAACCCGGCAGGCCCGCCGAACATGGGTGAAAAAAACGTACTATTTGGCGGCCCAAAATTGGGATGGTTGAGGATATTGAACATTTCTGCGCGAAACTGCAACTTGAGCGACTCGTGAATGGGAAAGTCACGGTGGACGGCGAAATCCACTTGTGTCGCTCCGAAACCTCTAAAGAAGTTTCGTGGCGTGTCCCCTTGCCGAAGAGGAAGAAACGTGTTGGGGTCAAATGGAGGATCCACGAAGGCGGCAGGGTTAAGTCCCATTCCACCGGGGCATGGTGGAACGGGTTGCCCATTCGGAACAAGTGGCTTAACCAGGGTGGTAGCGCATTGAGCTCCGTGCAAGTAAAGAGGCTGTCCCGGCACTAGATCGGGTCGGACGGTTCCAAAGGCACCGCTGCTGAAGAGTTGAAAGATGACATTATCAGAAACGTCAACCGGCGCGGCAGAACGAGCTTGAATGAGACCCTGCACCGACCAACCCCGCAGAATTGCGGCTGCGAAAGCATTGATCTTAGGGTTCGGCACGTCGTATGTCACGCCTGCGGAAAGCGCATTCCGGATATCAAAGTCGGAAGGCCCTCGGTTCGCGCGTAAACTCCCGAGTGTACCAAGATTGGTGAAACTGCCCGCCGAACCGGCCGAACCATCATCAATCGAATGCGACCAACCATAGGAGGCTAACACCTGTAGGCCACGCGACAGTCTCCGTTCATACTGGACTTGCAACGCGTTGTAGTTGGACGTGGCTGTATTATCTACCAGGTTCCCAAATGCGATGTTTGGATTCGTCGGTGGCAGATCCAGCGCCAATGTCTGCAAGAGTCGTGCTCCCCTTGCGCCGACATACGATACGGTAAGGGTTTGTTGTCCGCCCAGCGCTTGCTCAATCGCAGTGTTCCACTCCAGTGTGTAGGGGAGCCTCAAATTGGGATTAAAGGCACTAAAGTGTGAAATTGTGCCGGTAGGCTGGATCGTAGGGGGCGCGATTTCTGGAGAAGCGAAAGGAAACGAGCCACTGACGATGATGTTGGTTGCGCTAAAAGGCGGTGATGTAACCACACCGCTAATGGCGGACCCAGTCTCCGAACTTACAAGGTCGTAGAACACACCAAATCCCCCGCGAACTACTGTTCCCCAGTTTGGGTTCTGACTCAGCTGGTAAGCCAGTCCGAGTCGAGGCGCCACATTCCCGTACGTGGTCTTAAACGGTAGCGTTCCAGCCGGTGCTATGCCGAGCTTGGAAACGTCATTCAAGTTATAGCCAGTCAGCGCTGGAATGCTCGGCCTAGACGACGGTGCAAAATCCACATCCCAGCGGAGGCCATAGGTCAAGGTGAGTCGGGGAGTTACTCGCCAGGTGTCTTGGGCGAAGACTCCTAAGTTGTGAAACAACAGCGTTGTTGGAGCAATGGATTCGGTTTGGCCTCCAGCGGCGTTCCCTACTTCGGCCGACGGCACATCTGAGAAAATCGCCTCCTGCAGGTAAGCTGACGGAGCGATTCGCGGCGACAGCCGCCGAAAGTCTACCCCGAACTTCAAGCTGTGTGAGCCCTTCTGTAGGGCCACGCTATCCACAACATTTATCTGCCGCTGGAGGTTCGCTGCTTGCTGGCCTGCCGCTAGCTCCTGGCTACCTACCTTGAGGGAGAAAATGAATAGGCCAAAAAGTGCATCTTGATTGGTAAGAGGAGCGGGGAAAGGCAGAGACGCTAGCGGAACAGCACCCCTAAAATTGTCGAGATACGAACGGCCGGACCCACTCGTCCGGCTGTAATTGAAGCGCAGATCATTGGAAACCGTCGGAGAGATGAGCCAAGTAGCTCCCACTGTTGCCGTCTGTGTAGTAATACGGTTTTGTTGAAGCCCGCTCAGGGCATACCCGCCGCTTCCTCGCTGAAGAATTTCCGAAGGGGAGTAGTTGTATCGCCCAAAAAGACTCAACTTATCCCCCAATCTGTGGTCAACACGAATGCTATAGGCATCCAGAGTGGCTTTGTTCGAAAAGCTGGCGTTGAGTTGGGCGGCACCGGTAGGCTGCCCGTTGAGGAATACTTCTGGCCCGTTGGGCAATGGGAAAGCATTCAGGTATGGCTGAAGTGCTGGCATGGCATTCTGCCGTGCGTTAAGGCTGCCCGGCACCGTAATGTCGTCAGGCACCGTCGTAAGTGCAGTCTGAGGCAGCCGAAGTCGCAGGCCCTCGTAGGAAAAAAAGAAGAACGTTCGGTCCTTGAGAATCGGACCACTCAATGTCCCGCCGAAATCATTCTGCCGCTCTTCCGCTTTGGGGAGTGGAGGATTGTTGATAAAGCCGTTAAACCAACTATTTGCATCGAAGGCGTCATTTCTCAAGTAGTCGAATACGGTGCCGTGAAACCGGTTCGTGCCTGAGCGCGTAACGATGGAAATCTGGCCCCCGGGTGTACGACCAAATTCCGGCGCATACGTGGAGGTCTGAATACGGAACTCCTGCATTGCGTCCACAGAGACCAAACTGTTGGTCCCCCCAACGCGCTGAATGAACCGAGTGTGCCTGCGACCCCATTTCCTGCATTGGGGTTAGAACCCACGCCGACATTGGCGCTCACGCCGTCCACCATCCAATAATTGGAAGCGGCGCGTTGCCCGTTGATGCTGAATTGCCCGTTGTCTTCGGGGTTACTCGGAACAACAACCGCGCCCGGCGTGAGTTGAATAAGCGTTTGGAAGCTCCTGCCGTTCATTGGCAGATTCTCGGCAAACTGACGGTCCACAACGGTGCTAACGGCCGCATCAACTGTGTTTACGAGGGGTGCACCACCCTCTACGGTAACGCTTTCTGATGTTGATCCGACCGGCAACGTGAAATTAATCGCGACCACGTCCTGCACATGCAAAATAACATCCGGCTTCAGGATCGTTTTGAAACCTGGCTTGGACACCTCGATGCGGTAGACGCCCGGTGGAAGGTTGGGGACAGAATAGATTCCTTCGCCATTCGTCTGGTTGGAGTACCTGAAGTTGGTCTCCTGGCTGACTACATCAACCTTGGCTGCGGTTACTAGAGCGCTGGTTGCGTCGATGACCCTTCCGGTAACGCTCGCGTTCGTGCTCTGACCAGCTGCAAAAGGAATAACAAGAAGAACAGAGACGATCAGCGCAACAATAGCCAGGCGCATCGCAGACTCCTGAGGAGACTCGATAAGACTAAACACCTCCACATACGGTGAGTTCAGCTCAATTTGTACCGGGAATCAACCGAGAATTCACACAAAGTGTCAACACCGCCATTCAGGGATGGTTGGGCACCCTCCTCAGAGATGCAAATAGCAATTGTCTTCCGCTGGGCTTCTGGTTGCCCGAATGAGGTTCCACAGTCACAAAGACGGCATCGATTTGGGCCAGTGCCGCTGGATCATCGAACCGCAGCATCCAGCGTTTGTTGCTCTCGTTGTCGAGATAGAATATCCCCATGTTCAGCGGCCGCTTGTCGTTCAAGCCGCGGCGGCCCCAGGCCTGAAAAATGCTTGCATCTCGCAGATGGGGTTGTTGGTCGAGATCGAAAGCATAAAAGATCAGCGACTTCTCTTTCGTGTAGAACACACGCCCAAACGGTTTTCGTGTTTTACCGTTCAAATCAACATCGAAAACGTCTGCAATGTAGAGCTCCCTTGCTCCCATCAGCTCACGAATGTCGCGATCAGACGACAGAAACCGCTGTTGTTGTTGAAGTCCGGCCTCGCTTTCCTTGAGTCGGGAGGATAAATTCTCAATTCGAGTTTCGAGACTGGCTGTGCGAAGCAGTTCCGCAGAACGCTGTCCCTGCAATGCGTCATACTTTTTCTGTACCGTTTCCAGCGTGGCCTCAGAATCTTGCAGTTTGCGGGCGATCAAATTACGTTCCGATAGCGCCGAGTTGTACTGCGATCGCAGTTCGGACATCGCTGATGTTTCTTGCTGCAACTGATCCGATGTCCTCCCCTGCAAAGACTTCCATTTTTCGACTTCGGCAGCCTGCTGCTTCAGTTGCTCCGAACTGCTCTGATACTCCTTCAACCCTATTTTGACCTGCTGATTCAAGGCAGCACGCTCCTGAATTAGCTCGCTGAGCTGATTCCGGACAGAATCTTCTTCCAAGCTCGCGGAGTGCAATTGCGCGCCTGCCAGTTCTTGGCCTTTCCTCGTACCAAAGCGGAAGGCACAGAGTGTCGTCGCAACTAATAGAAAGACTGCGGCCGCATAACGAAACGAGGGTTGAAGCGCCGGGCGGAACAGGAAATACCACATCCTACTTCGCTTCGGGCTCAGCTCCGCGCGTGATCTCAAATGGTATTGCGGTGCTGTTTCTTCGCGCGCAATCCGCTCAAAAAGGTCTTTCGACGCAAGCTCTGGGGACCATGTCTGCCCTGCGCCTGCTTGTTCGTCGTTTGCCTGCTCGGGCATCAGCATCGCCATGCCGCTCTTCGCGATCTCACGGTATTCCTTAACCAGCTTCCCGCAGTTGGCGCACTCAGCCAGATGTGCTTTGAGCTCGCTCCATTCCTGATCCGTCAATGTGCCGGTAGTGGCCAGAGCACACAGCTCGAAATATCTTTCATGTTCTTCGGAACCGATCGAATTTGGTTTATGGTTAGAGTCAATCATATAAAGTCATCCTTACGAATCACGCTTCAGCGAAGCTTTCCTGATTGTCCCCCTCAGCCGCTCCAGTGCCCGGTAGTAATAATGACGGGTATTATCGAGTGACTCATTCAGATCCTGGCTGATTTCTCGCAGCGTGTAGCCTTCAAAGAAATAGAGTTCCAACGTGGTCCGCTGTTTTTGAGTGAGCTGACTGAACTCCTGCTTCAGGGCAGCTTCCCCTTGGCTCAGCTCGGTTTGGTATTCCAGATCCGAAGCAGCCTTGATGACATCGACGAAATCGTCTAGGTTTCTATCGTCGTAAAACCGGCGCAGGTTTAAGTATTCGCGTCGATCAAATGCACGGTGCGACGCAATCCGGATGAGCCAGGAACGGAACGCACCGCGGTTGGGATCGAAAAGCTGGCACTTTTTGTAAATATGTAGGAAAACATCCTGTACCAGCTCCTGTGCCTCGCCGGAATCACGAAGAATGCGCAGGCCGATGCTCAGAACCAGCCGTGCGTAACGGTCTAAAAGAGTCTTGAGTGCAGTTTCTTCGCCCGCGCGCAGACGTGCAACCAGTGTCTCGTCTGTTAATCGAGCAGCGGTGGTTGGCTGGCCAGATTCTGACTTGCCTGCCGCGCAGGTTCCGGTAGCCGGAAAGAAACGATCCGAGGCTGAACCCACTGAAGCTCCAAGGCTGCAGCACGAGCGTAGCAGCAGAGTAAGCAGCCTGACTGTATAGCACAATTGCACCGCGAAAAAGGCTCGTCACCACAAAAATAAAAACCTCTAATGTATGGTACAAATCGAGATGTTTGACCCGTACCTCATGTAGGTGATGTGTGAATTCGAGTTCGCCGCCGGGGGCCGCGATCGATCCCGTCCACGGGATGGCCCAATTGTGCTAGGCATCTGACCTGCCTTACGGATCGTTCGAAAACGCGAACGAGTTTCGTTAGCGCCTGCCAATGCCGTGGATGCGGGATGCGCTTGCACGCCTGGATATCGGAAGCGTACGGCTCGCTTACCCCAAGTGCCGAACGTATTCGGGACTTCGCGATAGTAGCCAGCGCTGGTTGAACTTGATTCGCGTAAACATCGCGGGCGAGTCAACCGGGGAGCTCAGAAGTTCTCCAATACTGAACGTCCTGCCTGTGCATCTATTGCGTACTTGAGCGCTTGTCGAAGGGATTTCGGTCTCTGCGCGCTCGTGGGTACAGCTTCTCATTTATTACGGCGGTGGTTTTATGTGATTCGCACCGAAATACGGATCCGGGTCTCAAAATGGACCATGTCGCCCATCGTTGACCATTAGGAGTTCAATGAACAGCATGCTCCGATTTCGATTCTTCCTGACTTTGCGTAATCGCAGCTTCCTGCAGCTTCCGCAGCTCGCGCCAGCGCGTGTATTGCGCGGCCTTTCCAGGCTCGGGGTCTTCTTCACCTTTGAGCCAAAAGCAAAACCAGTCGAGGGTTCCTTCCTGGGATACCATGCGGTCCCACGGTTTCACGAGGATATGAGTTGCTGTGGGCAAGTAGATGAAGTCGACTGGTTTTCCCAACCGCTTTAATCCTGAGAACCATTCCCACTCGCCCAACAAGGAACCGGACGCGAACGCTTGAATCTGTAGTGGGGTCTGCACTTTGTTCAGCAGAAACCCTGGCGAGCGCTTCAACCAAAGCAAAAGTCCATCGCCAAAGGGTGGGGCTCCGATGACGCTCTCCTCCTCGGAAGCGGCGTTTGAAGCTAGGTTGCCACCCACAATATATTGCAGGTATCCGGCATCGAATCCCTCAGCCACAACGGCCGCGGCGAAATGCTGACTCGAATGCGTGAGCGTATACTTCACATACAGACAAGTTCTGCTAAACCCAAAAAGGCCAACACGACTGCGATCGATAATCCCCTTTTGGTCCAAATACTCCACGGCATTTTCATACGCGCTCATGGCCCGTTCAGTTTCTTTAGGCGTGTCGAGAGAATCGTAGAAGATATCGTTCATCTGGAGAACAACGATCCCCTTGCTGACCAATGGCTGCGCCGCAGACGCTGATACATGATCACCGTCAATCACAAAACCGTGCGAATCGAAGCCGTGCGTCTGAATGACCAAGGGATACTTCTTACCCGCAATGTAATCCGGCGGAAGATAGAGCCCACCCCTGACCGGTTGGCCGGTAGCATCCTTCCACTTGATTTCTTCCACCTTGCCGAATTGGAGGCCTGTAAACTGAGGATTTAAGTCTAGGAGTATGACCTTCCGCTTGGTCTTTGAGTCCACGGCAACGATTTGCGGGGGCAGATTCAGGCCTTGTTCAGCGAGGATGTCTGGTAGGGCATCACCGATCACTGCGGGTGGAGTTGGTAATCTCTCCCAGATTTCACTTGTCTTCCGATAATAGACCGACTGAGGAGCGCTACCTGTTTGGTCTTGAATCTGTCGAGCGTGAAACTGCACGATATTCGTTCGCGCGTCCCATCGAATGGGATTCAATTCCTCTTTTGCGATTTTGACGAATTCCCGGCTAGGCAATTTGATTTCGACAACAAACTTGTTCGATCGCCGCGACTGAACCTCGGCATGGTCCTCGACATCTAAAGGAAGATACACACCACACAACAACAACGATTTCGAGTCTGGGGACCACAGTACGTCGGCTGGCGCATAGGTCGCAGGAGAATCGAGCAATACCTCGCTTCTGCTCGTTCGAAGATCAATCAGTTCATAGCGTAGGATCCTTGTTCCGACCCCCTTTGCTAGCTTGACTCGAAACACTCCTTGAATGTACGGATCCTCATACTCTCTCCATCTATCTGGTATTTCGATCGTATCGGTCTTTACAACAAGGTACCGTCCGTCCGGAGAAAGAAAGAGATCGTTGACTCCGCTGTCAAACAGACCCAGCGTTTGCAAGGGCTTGCCTGGAGAAGGACCGTTTCCCTTGGCAAATAGCTCTGGTTCGTAACTCGAGATTTGTCCTCTTATAAGATCCGGCAAAGATTCCGCCATAACGTGAAAACCCCGCTTTAACACGTCCTCATTGACGACGTCTATTTCCGGCCTTTCGGCTGCAAAGACAATTGTGTCACCCTCCTTGGACAGAGCGTATGACACGAGCGAGGTTTTATTGCTCGTGAGTTTCTTCAATTCGCCTGAACTGCACTGAACCGAGTAGAGCTGTGCGGGATCATTGGCGTTCGCGCCCAGGAAGTAAATGGTCTCATTGTCTTTCGACCATCTCAGGTCCACAATCCCCTCGCGATTCGATGAAGATAAGAAGGAGACAAGAGTCCTTGGCGTGCTGGCGTCGAAGACGTCGGCGGTCCGAAAGACCAATAGGGAATATTCGTTGGTATTCTTTTCTACGTTTCCTCGGGCGACGACGATCGCGAAGTGTTTTCCATCCGAGGAGAACACGGTGAACCCACTTTTCGGACGCAAGGACGGATATCCACTCCCTGCAATTCGGGTCATGCGGATGGCGTCTGCCACCGTCACCGGACGTTTTTCTAGGGTGCCAGTCTTTCCTTGACCAAAGGAAATGCCAGCGAGCCAGGGCACTCCTACTAGAATCAAGATGGCAGGGAAGAATTTGGTTTCAAGCGACACGCTACGTCCACTCCTCGAGTGCCAACAGCAGAGAACTTTGCCTAAGCGGTCAGAAAGTCAATTTCAACGAGAGTTGGAGCGATCTGGGGCCGCCCTGCTGAAAGAGCGGATTCAGACCTGCTCCTTGGGACAACCCCTGATTCAGCATTTGCCCGGACTGGAGGAAACTGGGGCCAGCCTGCAGTAAGCCCAAAGGGTTTGTAAAGTTCGGATGATTCAAGAGATTGAAAGCATCCGCCCGAAACTGGAGATTCAGTCTTTCCGTGATAGGGAACTTCCGCCCAATCGAGAAATCCACTTGCGTCAGCCCGAATCCCCGAACGTCGTTTCGTCCCTCGGTCCCCTGCCTTGTCGTCGCAGGAATCGCGAACGCACCGCCTGTGATTGCGCCTGTGTTGGGATCATAGGTGACGTTGAGCATCTTTCCGCCCGGTGCACCTGCGGCAGCAATCCAGCTCGGTTGGCCCAGCACCAGGTCGGGGCGAGTATATGAGATGCCGAAAACAGACGGCGCAAAAACCAGGGCATTGAATGGGAATCCTGTCCTGGCTACGATTACGGTGTTGAGGGACCAGTCCTTGGTTATCACGGCAATAGGTCCAGATTTTCCTGCGCCCGGCACATCATAACTGAGCGCGCCGGAGAAACTCTGGCGGACATCGAACGCAGACGACGCGTAGTCCGTTGCACCCGAGATGATCGTCTTCGAGATTGCGAGAGCAACGTCGTCGGAAGCATTATCCAGCGAGTGAGACCAACTGTAGTTGAGCAACACTTGGAGTCGCGACGCAAGAGGCCGGCGATACTGCACTTGCAAGGCGTTGTAGTTGGAGCGCCCATCATTGGCCGTCAAGTAAAGGAAAGCTCCGGAATTGAAGTTGGAGTTTGACAGGGGCAAGGCTTCTGGCCTGATCAAGTCCCTCCCCGCCTGCCCTACATACGTCACCGAAATCGCTTGCTTGCCACCAAACGACTTCTCCAAAGCCACATTCCATTGGTACGAGCGAGGAAGCTGAAGGTTGGGGGAAGAGCCCCGGAAACTTCCTTGATACGGAGGTGTAAGCGAGATAGTGGGAAGATAGGGTGCTAGATTTGAAATCGGGACTGGGACGTTCAGGAAAGATCCGCTAGCACTATTCGGGAAGCTAAACGCAAGATTCGCAGAACTCCCAACCCCGGTGTCGTAGAAGATCCCTGCACCGGCGCGCACAACGAAGTCTCCTTGGGGCGTCAAATTGTAGGCAACACCGAAACGCGGAGCAAGATTGCGATAGGTAGTAGCCCACAGAGGCGTTCCGGAAGGCGCCAGATTAGCGGACGTCGGGTTGTTCACATTCTCCCATGCTGACAGTGTTGTTCTCCCGCGGGCGATGGGCGCCGGGTCAAGTTCCCACCTGAGGCCGTACGTCAAGTTTAGCCTGGACGTCACTTTCCAGGTGTCCTGGCCGTAGAACGAGAATGCATTGGACAGAACCTGCACAGGAAGAAAAGTAAAGGGGATAAAATTAGGAGCCAAACCCGCATTTGGACCCGAGACGAAATCTTGGGTAGTAGATGGGATATATAGCAGGTAGTTTGGCGGAGAATCTACGTTCAGGAATAGGGCCCGATAGTCACCGCCGAACTTTAACTGATGAGAACCGACGGAGATGGTCAAATCATCCACAACATTGGCCTGACGAGTGCGGCTCACGCCGCCGTTTCCGACGGCCAAAGTGCCGGTATCAGGGGGATTAAATAGCGCAAGATCCTGGCTACTCGAAAGCGACCCCAAAAGCAAACTGGGATTAAGCGGAGTCGCACCCCCGAACGAATCGAGGGTGTAGGATTGGCCGGAACGTTGCGTCGAGTAGTTCGCACGGATCGTGTTCGATAAGCGTGGGCTCAGCACCATATTTGCGCCCAGCGTCAGCGTCTGCGTGTTCGTCACGGCAGCCTGAAAGGTGCTGAGACTGTAGCCGCCGCCTGGTTGAGGCCCGTCAGTTTGAGAGGGCGCGTAGTTGTATCGCCCAAAGATTGAGAATCGGTCGTTAAGGGCGTGGTCAATCCTGAGACTTGTCGCATTTAGAGTCGCTCGGTTTGCATAACTCGCAGTGAGTGGCACCGTATAGACACCGGGCGTTATTGTCGTGTCCGTCGGCAGCGGGTATGCGTTTAGGTAAGGGGCGATCGCAGCAGAAGCGGTTGTCCTGGCATACTCGGAGGGAACCTGGATTACAGTAGTTTGCGGCAGGTCCAGCCGAGCTCCTTCATAGGAAAAGAAGAAGAACGTCTTGTCTTTCCAGATTGGTCCGCCTAGGAAGCCTCCAAAATCGTTGTGATGTTCCGGAGAGCGGGGATTGCCTGCAGCGTTAGCGAACCAGTCGTTCGCATCCATGACGGTATTCCGAAAGTAGTCGAAGACTCCGCCGTGGAAAGCGTTCGTGCCGGAGCGTGTAGTCAGGATGACTTGACCTCCGGGCACTCTCCCAAATTCGGGCGCGAAAGACGAAGTCTCGATACGAAACTCCTGCAGGGCATCCACAGAAATCAAACTGCTGGTTCCTCCGATGGCGCTGAAAGCTTGTGCTCCACCTGTCCCAGATTCCCCCAGATTCTGCCCTTGCCCGACGCCGAAGTTCGCGGAAACGCCGTCGACAGTGAAACTGTTCGCATCTGTCCTCTGCCCAGCAATGCTGAACTGGCCGGGTGTACTATAGCTGCTTGGAGCTATTACAACGCCTGGGGTTAATTGCAGCAACGTGTTGAAGCTGCGACCGTTCAGAGGCAAGCTTTCAACGAAATTGCGGTCAATCACCGTGCTTACTGCAGCATCCGTCGTGTTTATGTTGAGCTCGTTCCCCGTGACAGTGACGCTCTCCGAAATGGACCCGACTTGAAGCCGAAAATTCTGCTCAATGTGATCCTGGACGTTCACGATCAAGCCGAGAAAATCCACTTGCTTAAAGCCCGGCTTCTGCACTGTGATCTGATAGGGTCCGGGATGTACGCTCCCGAAGACATAGATGCCTGCGTTGTTCGTGGTCACCGAGGCGGTAGTCCCGCGATCGACGCTTTGCAGCTTCACTTCGGCACCAGCCACAACCGCTCCCGTAGAGTCCGAAATCAGCCCTGAGATTGTCGCTATCTCCGTCTGGCTCATAGCCTCAGCCGCAAAGCACAACAGACCAAGCACCAAGCAGCCAGCGAAACGCATCGGGGGCTGAATTGTCATCTTCGCGAACCTCCCTCTTCTGGTATGCCCTCGAAGTTGGAAAAATTCGCCAACGAAAAGAAAAACTTCTTTGACATAGTTTTGGGGAGTTCGCTCAGAAAACGACAACAGAACTCATTTAAATCTTCTCGGATTAAAGGTTAGCTAGGGATGGTTCGGCGGACTTCCGAAATACGCGTACAGCACCTTTTTGCCGTGCGGTTCGTCGTAGTGCTTGTTGCCGGACTCGGCGGTCACGAAGACGGAGTTGATTTGAGCGAGGACATTCGGGTCATCGAAACTCATCGCCCATCGGTTCTGATTAGCATCGTCTTTGTGCAGGATGCCCAGACTGTGCGTTACTTCCTTGACACCAGCCCTTCCGCCCCACACGTGAAAGACGACATTGGCTTTGAATTGATGCGAATCATCCAAGTCGTAGGCATAGAACACGAGTGATTTGCCTTCGATATAGAACACACGCCCGAAGGAGCGCTGGCGTTTCCCATTGGGGTCTGCATCGTACACATCCACAATGTGCAAGTTCCGAGCTGCCAGAAGCTCACCCATCTCACCTTTGGCGGACTTCAGGTCCCGCTCTCGCTGGAGTTCGACTGCGGTCGCGTCCAGTCTTGCATTGAGTTCATCACTGGTTTGCTTCTGAATTGAAAGGTTCACCTCTGACTCGGCTAGCCGCTGAGTCAGCCGACCGACCTGAGCCTGCAATGTCGAAATTTGCTCACCGGGTTGCTGGGGGACAATAGATGAGTCGTGTGCGGACCGATTCGTCGTTTGAGCTGTCAAAACGGCGAGCCTCTCTTTCGCAGCCGCCAACTCGTTGCTCAAAGCCTGCCTTTCACTATCCACAGTCGCGAGGTCGTGTTTCAAATCGATGAGCTTCGCTTCTAGCTGCGATTTCTCTCGTTCAAGCTGACTCACTCGATCTGAGCCAATCGGCTTCGTCGTGATCTGGGCGCTAAGCGGCGCGGATGAAACCGTCGGAGTCGCTTGTGTCAATTGCGGAGACGGCAGCACAGTTTTGCGCGTGCCCGCATAGTAGGCCGCAACTGCAATGATCATGTAGCCTGTCGCAACTCCGAAAGATCGCCATGGGAAAGAAGAGAAGATCGCCTTTGGCCTTTGCGGCGGAGGCTGCTTCTCTTCGGTGAGAACTTTGACAATTTTTTGCCTCGGTGAGACCGGAGACGCATTTAGCGCCGGTGTCGGGAATGGACGTAAACTCGGCCCGTTTTCGGTGGCGTTCGTTTCTGACGCAAGCCGCGCGAGAAAGCGTTCTCGGATGCCTTGAGGCGGAAGAGACTTTGGCGCTGGTCCACGTTTTTCGGCGAGCAACGGCATCGCTTGCACGCTGACTTGGGCAATCGATTCGAGGTACTTGCGGCAAGAATCACACGCCGCGACGTGCTCGTCCAATTCGCACATCTGAGCGCCGCCGAGCTGTCCTGTGACTGCGAGCGTGCACATCTCTTCAAAATGGCGGTGCCTATTAGGCCAGAACTTGCTTGCCAATTCCAAGAATTTCCTATCCTTTCTCATTGGCGTTTCCAAATGCCGCGCGCAAAGCCGCGACGCCCCGTTGTAGATGGTGTCGCACTGCGTGTGGAGATTCGCCAAGGCGACGCGCAATTTCTTCCGCCGTCAGCCCTTCGTAATAGGTCAACTCGACAACTTCTCGCTGGCGCGGTTTGAGGTTTTCCAGCATCTGTTCCGCGAGTCTAACGACCTCCGGCAACTCGCCCCACAATGCTCCAGTCGAGCCAACCTCTATTGCGGTCTCCAGGTTCTCCCAGCGATAGAAGTGGTTCGAGACAAGATGTCGCTTCCTGTGTAGAGCCCGGTGGTACGCATACTGGAGGATCCACACTTTGAGTATGCCCTTGCGCGGATCAAAATTCGCCATCGCGCGGAAAACATCAAGAAAGACGTTTTGAACGACGTCCTCAGCCTCCCCTGGGTCACGGACGATCCGCAAAGCCACGTCAAAAACGAGGCGGTGATAGCGGTCAAACAGCACAGCCAGCGCATTTTGACAACCTGCGGTTATTTGCCGTGTGAGCTCTTCGTCGGAGAGCTTGCAGAAATTGTCGGATTGCACTTCGTGAGACTTCGAGAGGCTCATTTCGTCCAAACCACGTCCGGCCGCCTCAAGCACCAAACTGCAGGTGGCAACTGCTGTTCTATAGCACAAGTGAAACATTCTGGGTGCGATTTTATTTTTGATCTGGGATGGCGAAAATTACCCGGAGCGCGGGCATACTTTATATGTTCCCATTTTGAGGTCATGTTTTGCCGTACACACTCTGTCGCGGACCGGAACGTCGATTGTGATATCTCGGTTGCGGGACTCTGTCTGGATTGATTCGAGGCACAACGAGGACCGATTGAGGAAGTGAGAGGGATCTGTTGCTCACAGCCCCGAGGGGGTGGCTGTGACCGGGGCGGCTCTCGCGATTTTGTGATGAAGTCGAAAGCCCCCCGTTTGGATTGCGAGCCCTCTGACCTAGTCACCGCATTGGCAATAATCAGCGGAAAATGGAAGATGCGGTTTATTTGCCTTCTCCTTGATGGCACGAAACGATTCAGCGAACTGCGTCGCATGTTGCCCGAAATCCACCGCGGTACCCTCACCTACGAACTGCGGCGTCTGCAGGCGGAGGTATTCTCGAGCGCACGCTTCGCCATGGGCTAGGATGGCGTTGATAGCGCGGGACCGTCCCCTCCGCCGACTTCCGCAAACGCAGAATCGCAGCGTGTCACTGTTTGTGACTTTCCGGTGGAGCCTGTCAGAAGTCTCTGTGCAGCCCACTCCGCACGACGCCCTGCACTTCTGCACAGGAAGCACATAGCCCTGTGTAGAGTGAACCAAGCGGCCAAAGCCACCACTCGACCCGTTTGACCCCTGTTCGAGCATTCTCCCTCCTGTGCAGAGCGACGATCTGAGGTCGCGTCAGCCCTGCGTGACGTAATTCTGCACAGAGAGATCGATCAAGAGTGGACCTGCTCAGGGCTGCCATGTTAGGGACGCTCTAGCAGGCTGCTGAAAAAGTGATCTGTGGCGAGTTTGTCTTTGTGGTTCTCATTTTTGTTGCAGGTTGAGTTGGATTTCTAAACCGTTTTTCGTTTACTCCTGA
>Ga0307479_10000805_pt1 | contig 28527 bp, 22 predicted proteins | sample atmos_gasesECM4C_FD_203743 | JGI IMG/M metagenome (GOLD analysis project Ga0307479, IMG submission 203743) | Hardwood forest soil microbial communities from Morgan-Monroe State Forest, Indiana, United States - atmos_gasesECM4C_515 | ecosystem: Environmental > Terrestrial > Soil > Temperate... | reverse complement strand
AAGGATTTCTCGCAATCCAAAGAAGACGGTCCGCGCATGTTGCCCTCCATGAAGGCCAGTCCAGGGCAACGCGTGCAGCTTCCGAGATGTGCGCACGTCGAACAAGTAGGCAAATCCCGGGCACGAATTGAGCGCACTTCGTTGATCTGCTTTGAGTGGCGCCAGATGTCGAGAAACTTTTCCTTTCTGACATTGCCGCAAGCTAGAGGGAACTGAACACAAGGGTAAACGTCACCGTACGGAGAAATATAGCAGTAGGTATGTCCGGCGCTGCAAGGAAGGCCGTCCAATGCGACATCGTCGAGCGCGGCGGGCTGCGCGCAGAACTCGTCGACGTTCCCAACGAATTGCGAATCGTGGAAGATCTCGTTCAGCTGAGAATCCCGGATGCCGAAGTCGAGAACGCCTCGATCGCCATCCATCTTCGGAGTAATGGTCGGATCGGTAGTCACCTCAACACAAAGCTCCTTCGCCAGCGCTCTTACACCCGCATAATCGTGCAAGTTCTGGCGCATGAGCACGTTCGCCATGGTCACATTGACTCCACGAGATTTGAGCAGCCGTATGGCGGCCACCGAGCGCCTCAACGAACCCGGCAGCTTGGTGATGCCGTCATGAATCTCGGGCCGGTGCGAGTAAATACTGATCTGCACCGACTGGACACCCAATTCGCGAATAAGATCCGCCTGCTTCTCGCGGACCATGAAGGCGTTGGTCTTGATCTTTACATTGAACCGCAGCTCGCGCGCGTACCTGAGGATATCGAAGAAATCCATACGCATCAGCACTTCGCCGCCGCTCAGCGTGAGAAAGAAAACTCCCGCTTCCGCAAGCTGATCGAGGAGACTCTTCAACTCCAAAAGGGTCATCTCGCCGTGGTCATCGTGATCCAGGTAGCAGTGCACACAGCGCTCGTTACACCGGTAAGTGATGTCCAAGTGTGCGCTGAAAGGGACGCCCAACTCCAAGGCTCTGGCGTTTAGCTCCTGCATGAGCGCGGTGGTCATAAGCCTCTTTCTGTCTCTGCCGGAGAAGGCTTGGTGGGTCCGTTCGTCAGCAGCAGAAGGCCGCGGTCCGCGAGCTCGCTGACGAGACGTTCCGCGTCGGCGAGGGCAACCTCGGGATCTACATCGAATTCTTTGCAAACTGTGCTATTGACGATCTCCCAAAGAGGAGTGGCGCCGTCCGCGGATTTCCAGATCAGCGAAGCCACCTCGTTCAGTGTAAACAGCGTCGAATCCGTGGCGGACATAATCACCATCTCAAGACCGAGCTGACGTGCGGCGACCATTGGGCTTCGTGCGATGTACAAGTTCTTCATGAAATCAGATCCCAAACACTCCTATTGGGCGCGAACTCCAAGCGGTAGACCGGGACCCGGCCGACAAGGTCGCACACGGATTGAAAAACAAGCTTCACCAACTCCGCATCTTCCGCAAAGAACAAAACGCTTTCGAGCAGCGCGCGGACTGCGTCCGCCGGTGTCATAAGCGCCAGCCGGTTGTCCGGTGCCTGTACGAGGTGATAGACGGCCGCGATTGGCGCCGAGACATTCTCTCCAAGCTTCGCAAGTTCGCCGGTGAAAGGCGTTCCGTACGCCAAATAGGTTTCTGCATCTCTACGCACGTAGGAGACTTCGTCGGTTAGCAGCGTAGCGTCAGCGGGCGCCAGGCTCGAAATAGTGGTCTTGCCTGCGCCAGAACGCCCAAAAAACACAAAGGCCCGGCCATTCCGCATCGCACTGGCGGCGTGCAGCAGAAATCCCTTCCGGGCTGCGAGGAGGAGGGTGTGCAAAATTCGCAGTGCTCCATCAAGCGAATAGGGATTTGCTGACTGGCGAACCTGCCCGCGGCCGGTTTCCGAATTCCAATCCAGCCGGAAGTCACCACGCTCCGCGGACCATCGCATAGAGTCGCGTGCCACTCGGACATCCTCTTCGCTCGAAATCCGGCCCGGCGCAGTCAAATCCAACTTCAAATCGATGCCCGCGTGAGTTTCAGAACTGAGGAAGCCCACGTAGCGGTCCTGGACCACGCGGAGAAAGTCCGGATCCTCCGTAAAGACGCGGATGGGGATGTCACCGATTTTGATCACCAGAGCCTGCGCGTCCGCAGCCGCTATCTTGAACATGCGGCCTCTTCGGTCCAGGATCGCTGCTGTGCGAGAAGCCACAGCCAGCATCTCGTCAAAAACGGAGAGCACCTAAAAAAAGTGGAAATGGCCCGCCGCGGAAGCGTCAAATGAGAACTAATTTGCGATTGTCCCCGGAGGATAGACGTCACGCGCCCCAGAAGCTCATTGGCGAAGACTGGAAGGTCATTCTTATCCAGCGAGTCCCCGCACGTCACCAGGCACGGAATTCCGTCCTTAAAGTCCTGGGAAATCACGCGATGCGCAAACAGCCGGTCCTCGCGCGCAAAGAGAACGATATCGCCCGGAGCAGCCTCATTCAACTCCGTCCGTTGCACGAGAAGGATGTCGCCTGGGCGAATGCTAGGGAGCATACTGCTTCCGCTAACACAGACACGCGCCGTTCCAGATAGTTGCAGCACATCGCTGACCAAGCGGCAAACGACAGTCTGGCGAGTTTTTGCGGTGTGCCTCACGCTCGAGACCCTGCTAAGAAGACTTCGTGTTGAACTTGCATTGCTGCTGCGTCTGGCTGACCTTGCCGCAGGCGAGAGCGGTGGTCTCAAAGACGCGCTCAAAACGAAACGCCGGCGTGCTATAGGGCTTCTTGGCCTTTTGCTCCAGCCCAGCCGCAGTCTCGGTCTTTTGCATTCTCGAATCGGACGAAGTCATCGTTTCCTCAATTCATTGTAAGCCGGACTGAGTCAGTTTGATGGCGCAACCACCCGTGGCTATCCCATCCCCACATGCTCCATTCGCCTCATTGGAAAAGTAAATGTTAGAAGCCTGGGCTGCGGGACTTACATTGTCCACAACCATTCCACTTGTCCCACTTCTCTCCGCAACAGCGTGGGATGACGCAGCGGGCATTCCACCAGTGATGTCGAAAGACATGATGCAGCCAGCTATTCCTCCGCCGGCGCCAGCACAATGGTTAGCCACGCTGATGAAGAGCCAATCTTTAGCGGGTATCGCGCCGTTGTTGAAAATTTCGGCGGCCGGAGAACAGGCGGAAGGCCCGGTTGCCAATGCCACTGGCGTGGCCGGGTCGATGGCCGAGTTCATCACGCCGGCCCCGTTGAAACCGACCCGAAACAATGTTGGATGACTATTAGCGAAGTTCTTGCCACAAAAGTAGAAGAAACCTGTGCTCGGATTGCTGAAGTAATTGTTGTTAAATGTCCCTGTTCGCAACACGTTCCCATCTTGCCTACCCGCAACGACCCTGACCACGCTGCCTAGCGCCGTGTCAGCCTGGAGGAGTTCGGCAGTGAGCCCGTCGGCGTTTCCAATTTCCGTGAACACTCTTCCGGTGCTGGAGTCGACGATGGGCGGATCGACGATGGCGGCGCCGGACGCAAAGGTAATCACTGTGGACCCGAGGCACGGCGGAGCCCCGATGGCGCAAGTGCCGCTGGTGCTTCCGGTCTCGCGAACATAGGAAAGGTGGCCGTGACTGTCCGCGACGAAGATGTTTCTCGTCACCGAGTCAAATACGGGACCCGTTAGGTGCGCCGTCGCGCTGGAAACGGTGATGGGCCAACCGCCCGTGGTGACTTCGGCGGGCGTGCCTCCGAACACTCCGGTGACTTTGTGCAATACGCCACCGTCATCTCCTACGTAGGCGGCATCGGCTGTGTAGTCCACAAAAAGCGAAGAAGCGCTAACATTACGCGCACCATTCAAAATAACAGTACGATCAACCGCGTTATTTCCCGTTCCGGGAACAGCCGGAGCAGTGACGGAAGCTCCATTAGCCCCCGTGGTGCCGATCGTAAGCACTTGAACGTGTCCGCCTGCCGCGGTAACCCAGGCTACTTTCTTGCCATCCAACGAAAGCACGGGCGAGCTCCTGATGGCTCCGCCTGTTCGATAAGCCCATTTTACGGATGGACCATTATGAGTGCAGAAGCCCCCAACGCTGCCTTGGGTGCTGTAAAGCTGATTGTAGCCAACAATAGTAGCTTGCGCGACGGTGCCCCCATTGAACGTTGGAAACACGACGAAGTCGTTGGTGCAATCAGGCGAGGCGTTGATGTCGAAGCCATATTTGGCGGGGGACATGCCCGCTGCCACTTTGGAACCCGCTCCTCCTAAAGTCACGCTCCAATCGACGCCTTTTTCAGGCTTTGGGTCCCCGTCGCGTTCCCGTTCCCGATCAAAGTCTTCGCGTTCCCGATCAGAGACTTCGGGTTTCTGCGCTGCCTGGCGATTCATTCGCCCATGCACGTTAAACTTCAACCACTGGTGCAATAGACGGGGATCCTGTCTAATTGCCAAAAGAATCGGCATCGAAGGCGGATTACTGAAAACCACGTGCCGATGACTCCAGTCCTGGGGCAATCCCAACCTCGCCAACTCTGACTGCCCAGTTGCACGAGGCGAACCGCTGAGCAATATCGCCACCGCCATACCTGCAAGGCACAATCCTACGCGAACCGCAGGATGTCGTAGACTCCCAAAGTTACGCATTTTATTCCTCTTCCAGAGTGACGACGGCTGGGTTGGTTACCTAATCTTCTCTTCGAAACTCAACATAACAACCTTAGATTGCGGGGACGGTTTCTTGGTGCGCCTCAAGCGCGGGTCGCAGGGGCACTCCATTGGCTAATACTTTAGCTGAGTTTCTTTCTCTTCTTCAACGAGAATTTCCTGTCTGCGGTCCTAAGGTAAACGGCAGCCCTGAACGCAATCCGAATTTGTCTTGCAACTCCGAAATGGTCTAGGCACAGTACCGAGGAATGATTCTGCGTCTCTCCAGCAACGCGCACCGCGCAGCCCTGGTTGCTGCTGCTTCCGCTATCGCCTTCATCCTCTCTTACTTCAGCATCCGAAATGCGCTCGCTGTCCATTACGCTGGTTTGCAAACCGCCCAAGGTTATGAACGCGCCGCGCGCATCGAGCCCGCCGATCCGCGCAACTGGTATCTCCTGGGCCGCTATTGGCAGTACAACCTCGAGGATCCCGACGCCCCGCGCGCCATTCGCTTTTACGTTTCCGCTCTCTCGTTGAATCCGTTATCGTCGGAAATCTGGCTGGATCTTGCCACCGCTTACGAATCGGAAGCCAATCTGGTTGCTGGCCGCGACGCTTTTCTGCATGCCAAGAAGGTTTATCCTCTTTCCGCCGAAGTATCCTGGCGCTACGGCAATTTCCTGCTGCGGCAGGGAGAACTCGAGCCGGCCTTCACCGAAATGCGCCACGCCGTCGAAGCTGACCCCAAGCGTGCCGTTGAAGCCTTCTCTCGCTCCCTCGGTGCCGGATCCACGGTCGAAACCACACTCGATCGCGTCCTTCCACCTATTAGCGAGGCTTACCTCGATGTGATTCGGGACCAAGCGACAGACTGGCACACCCTGAGGGCCCTCAAAGTATGGGACCGCCTCGCTACTCTTCATCCCCGCATTTCCTTGTACGATTCTTTCCCCCTTGTCGGCGCCCTGATGACGGAAAGACGCATCGCGGAAGCCGCCCGCGTCTGGGACCAGGCGGTTTCTTTTGCGGCCCTCGCTGAACTGCAAAGTCCGCCAGGCTCGGTATTGTGGGATGGCGGATTCGAATCGGGTCTTACGGGCGGAGGTTTTACTTGGCTTTATTCGGAGGGAGTCCGAGATGTGCAAATTGGCTTCGATACCCAGGAGAAGCACTCCGGCAATCGTTCCTTGCGCCTGATCTTTGACGGAAAGTCCAACATCAATTTCGCGGGCGTCTGCCACTATGTTCCCGTTCAGCCTTCTACCGCCTATCGTTTCTCGGCGTGGGTCAAGACCAGAGCGCTCACCACGGACCAGGGCGTTCGCTTCCAGTTGCATTCATTAGACTCGCAGTTCGGTTCCGCGGACAACACTTCGGAAGTTCACGGGACTTCGCCGTGGACGCCCATCGAAATACCCTGGTCCTCGGGAAAGGATGTTCAGGAATTACAAGTTTGCGTGATCCGTCTTCCCAGCGACGAAGCCGAGAACAAGATTCAGGGGACGGCCTGGGTGGATGACGTCGCGCTCGTTCCGGAACCCGTGGAGCATCCCAAACCATGAGGTTCCCGCGTTTCGGCATCTGCGCTCTGGCCGTGTTTGCCGTTGCCGCTCACGGAGGTGTCGAGGATTGGGCGCGAGCCGTCTTTGAAACCGGCGCAGGATTGCTCTTTCTTGCCTGGGCCTTGTGGATCTATTTCACGCAGGAAGAACAAATTGTTTTTTCCCCTCTTCTGCCGCCGCTGGCAGCTCTTTCCCTGCTCGTTTGCGGCCAGTGGTTTTTTCATGCCACTGCATCTTCCTACAGCACGCGCATGGAACTCCTGCTCCTCGTTTCCGACCTCATCCTCCTCTTCCTCGCGGTGCAGGCTTTCCGCACCCTTCAGGACTGGCGCGGCTTCGTTTGGTTCGGGATGGTTTTCGGGTTTTTGATCAGCATCTTCGGCATTCTCCAACACCTTACCTTCAACGGGAAGCTCTACTGGTTCCGCGAGATGCATTACGGGGGGATTCCATTTGGGCCCTTCGCGAACCGCAATCACTTCGCCGGATTCGCCGAGTTGATTCTCCCGCTCGCTCTTGTTCCCCTCGTCCTGGGCAGAGTGCGGAGGGAGCGCTGGCCCGTCGTCGGCCTTTTTGCGGTGGTTCCCATCGGCGCGCTCTTCCTTTCTGTCTCTCGGGGAGGCATCGTGAGTTTCGGTGTCGAGCTGACCGTATTGGCGCTGGTGATGATTCACCGGCGCATGGTGGGAAAGCAACTGTTCGCCGGCGCTGCGGTCCTGCTTCTGGCGCTGCTTCTGGTTTCCTGGCTCGGCGTCGGACAGCTCTTGCAGCGTTTTTCTTCGTTTCAGTCGCTCGAAGCCACCGCCGGGAAGCGCGCCTCCATGCGCCGGGACACCTGGCAAATCTTCCTTCATCATCCCGTCATCGGAACGGGACTCGGCACGCTGCAGATCGTTTATCCGCCCTACGAATCACTTTACGATGGGAAGATCGTCAACCACACGCACAACGACTACCTCGAGGCCCTCGCCGAAACCGGCATTCTCGGAGGGGTCTGTTGCGCCTGGTTTCTCGGCGTCTTGTTCAGCGAATCCTTGATGCGCTTCCGCCAACTCAACAATTCCTTTGCCGGGGCCTTGCAGCTCTCCGGGCTGGTGGCTTGCACCGGTTTTCTCGTGCATAGCCTCGTCGATTTCAATCTGCACATCCCCTCTAACGCGTTCCTGTTTTTTCTGATGGCCCACCTGGCGACTTCCGAGTTCCAGACTGGTGCCCCGCCGTCTTCATCCAGGAACTCGCGCCATCGAATTCCTTGAAATCACTGATGGAATTGAGCGTTCTCGCTGTATAATCACGCCTGGGGGTCATCTATTCTCATGCAGCCAGCCAGACTGGGTGCGTTGGTGTGGTGTCTCGTTCCGACTGCCCTGCAATTGTTACTGGTTCTGGCGCCGTCCAGCCGCGCTCAGCAGGCCGTTCTCGAGACGCCTCAACAGGTTAACGACCGCATACGCTCGTTGTCCGCCTCCGCGCGCGTGACGCCGCATGACTACGTCATCGGCAACGGTGATCTGCTGGACCTCGAAGTTTTCGATGTAAAAGAGCTCAGCCGCGAAGTGCGCGTCAGCCAGACGGGCTCCATCGGCATCCCCCTCGTGCCGGTTCGCTTGCATGTCGCCGGATTGACCGAAGTTCAGGCCGAACAGAAGATCTCCGAAGTTCTGGAAGCCAACGGCTTGGTCTCGCGTGCCGAAGTAAGCATCAGCGTTAGAGAAAGAAAGAGCAAACCTATCACTGTTGTTGGGGCGGTTGGACATGCCATGGTTTATCAGGCCGACCGGCCTGTCACCCTTCTGGAAGTTTTGGCGGAGGCCGGAGGCGTTGCCAATGACGCCGGCGACACCGTGATTGTCAACCGGCCCGCCCAGGAAACGCCATCCGATCCGCCCGGGCCTCCGGCGATCGGCGCCGAAGATCCCGCTCCCGCCGCTTCTTCCAAGGGATCGTCCCACACTGGTCCGGCGCAGGAGCCCGCGTCCTCCACAACCGCGGTCCCCAATGTCGCCGCGAATTCCCCCGCGCCGGTTGATCCGCCTCGCTTGAACAATACGATTACCATCAATCTGAACGAGCTGATGGAGAGCGGCGACGCCACCAACAACATCATTCTCCAGGCCGGCGATATCGTTACCGTGCCGCACTCGGGAATTGTCTACGTCCTGGGAGCGGTGAGCAGGCCCGGTGGTTTCGTCCTCGCCAACGACCGTGGACAGATGACCACTTTGAAAGTTTTGGCTCTGGCTGGTGGTTTGAGCGGCACCGCGAAAAGGGATCATGCCGTCATCGTCCGGAAAGACAATCAGGGGCAGCAGCACGAAGTTGCCGTCGATCTCAAGAAGGTGATGGAACGCCAGGCGGAAGATGTCCAGCTTCAGCCCAGCGACATCTTGTACGTGCCGAACAGCGCAGGCAGACAGGCGATGCTCAGGGCGTTGGAATTTGGAATTGCGCTGGGGTCAGGAGTCGCTCTTTACCGCGTGGCCTACCACTGAGAATGGCTGACGATAACAAACTCGTACCCCGTGAAAATGGCTCCAATGGCGCCGTTGAGCTGGTTTCCATGCAGACCCGCCTTCCTTCCTTTGAGCTCTCCCCCCGGGAACCCCACCTCTACGACTACCTGCTGATTTTACGCAAGCATCAGTGGCTGATCCTCTCTTTCATGCTCGCGGTCGTTACCATTGTGGCCATCGCCACCTTTCGCATGCAGCCCGTTTACATCGCCACTGCCCGCGTTGAGATTGACCGCGAGAATGCCAATATCCTTCCCTTTCAGGGTACGGATTCCTACGACTACATGATGGATCTCGAGAATTACATCGAAACACAATCGAAAATCCTCACCAGCGAAACGCTGGCCCTCCAAACCATTCGCAACAACAATCTTTCGGCCCGCCCGGAATTCTCTTCGCCCAATGGGCCCTCGGAAGCCATCGCCAGTGGCAGTCTCGCCAACCAAAAACGTCCTCCCGAACTTGCTCAGTTCTTGGGGAGTCTTAGCGTGAGGCGTGTCCCCAATAGCCGCCTGATGGACGTCAGTTTTGAATCCACGGATCCTCAGCTCGCGGCGCGCATCGTCAACGCCCACATCGCCTCCTACATCGAGCAGAATTTCCGCAGTAAGTACGAGGCTACCACTCAGGCTTCCACCTGGCTCGCCGACCAGCTCAGTGAGTTGAAGATCCGCGTGCAAAAATCCGAGGACGCCCGCATCGCTTACGAACGCCAAAATCAGATCTGGACCCTCGACGATAAGCAGAACATCACCACTCAGCGGCTCTCCGACGTCAACAAGCAATGGACTGACGCTCAAAGCGAACGCATGAAAAAGGAATCGCTCTACCAGTTTGCCAAGTCCGGCAACCTCGATGCCGTGCCGGAGGTCCAAAATAACTCCGCGCTCGCCGATTTGATGAGAAAACGCAGCGAAGCCGCCTCACAATACGCCGATCAATTGAGCCAATACGGCCCGAACTTCCCCAAAGTTCTGCGCCTCCAGGCGCAGCTCAGAGAGTTCGAGCAGACCATCGAAAAAGAAAAACAGAAAATTGTGGACGTCCTTGAGAGCGACTACCATGAAGCGCTGCAGCGCGAATCGCTCCTGACCAAGGCGCTCGACCAGCAGAAGTCCGAAGCCAACCAGATGGCCGGGAAACTCGTCGAATACAACATCCTCAAGCGCGAAGCCGAAACCAACAAGTCTCTCTACGAAGGTCTCATGACCAAGTTGAAGGAAACCGCCATTTCCCAAGGTTTGCGGTCTTCCAACATCCGCGTCGTCGATCCCGCCATGATTCCCTCCACCCCGGCGCGTCCTGCCAAGACCCGCAACGTGGCCTTGGCTTTTCTCGTCGGCTTGGTCGGCGGCATCGGTTTGGCTCTTATGCGCGAGTATCTCGACAACACCGTGAAGACCCCGGACGACGTTGAAACGCTCTCTCGGCTGCCTTCCCTCGCGGTCGTTCCTCAGTTTGAAGGCACCAACGGGAGCGGCAAGCGCCTTGGCCTCTTGCAGGGCTTCTCATCCAATGGCCATGACAAGCGCATCGAACTGGTCGCTCAGCATTTGCCCAAGTCGCAAATGTCGGAAGCGTTTCGCGCCCTGCGAACTTCCATTCTGCTCTCGCAGGCCGATCATCCGCCCCAGGTCATTTTGGTCACCAGTGCTCTCCCGCGCGAAGGCAAGACCACAGCCGCCGCGAATCTTGCCGTTACCCTCGCGCAGCTCGGCGACAGCACGGTGCTTGTCGATGCCGACCTTCGCAAGCCCGGCGTCGGGCGCCTCCTCAATTTAGCCGGCGGAAAATATGCGGGGCTGAGTTCCTATCTGGCCGGTGTTTCCAGTCTTGATTTGGTGTCCGTCCCGCACCCCGCGATTCCTAATCTTGTCGCCATCCCCACTGGACCCCTTCCTCCCAACCCCGCGGATTTGCTCTCTTCCCGCAAGCTCGTGGAGGCCATCGCCGAGCTGCGCACCAAGTTCAAGTTTATCGTCATTGATTCGCCACCCATCATGGCCGCCACCGACGCCGTGATTCTTTCCGTGCAGGCCGACGGCGTGCTTCTCGTCGTTCGCAGCGGGGACACACCCAAGGAAGCTTTCACTCGCACGCGCGACCTTCTCAATAGCGTCAAGTGCCGAATCCTCGGTGTCGTTCTCAACGCCGTGGATTCCAGCGCCCCGGACTACTATTACTCGTACCGCTATTATCCATACTCGAGCGGATATGGGCCCCAGGAAGCTGAGGCTCCCCATGAACAAGATTCCGAAGCCATCGCCCATCGCGTTTCCCGCGATCGCGACGACGACTCCGAGGCCCTTTAAGGAGGCATTTTGCGTTATCTGATCACCGGCGGCGCCGGTTTTATTGGTTCACACCTCGCGGAGCGCCTTCTCGACCGCGGCGACCGTGTCGTTTTGCTCGACAATCTTTCGACCGGCAGCGTCGAAAACATTCGCCATCTCAAGTCTTCCGATCGCATGCAATATCACCTGGACAACATCGAAAATCGCCAGTTGCTCGCCGAACTCGTCGACGATGCCGATGTAATCGTCCATCTCGCCGCCGCCGTCGGCGTCAAGCTCATCGTCGAAAGTCCCGTCAGGACCATCGAGACCAACGTAAACGGCACCCAACTGATCCTCGAAGCCGCCTGCAAAAAAAGAAAACTCGTTCTCACCGCCTCCACTTCCGAGGTCTACGGCAAGAACACCAACGTTCCTTTCCACGAAGACGCCGACCTCGTCCTCGGACCAACCACCAAGGGCCGCTGGAGCTACGCGGCCTCCAAGGCGCTCGATGAATTTCTCGCCCTCTCTTATTGGAAGGAAAAGAAACTGCCCGTCATCGTGGTTCGTTTGTTCAACACCGTCGGCCCGCGCCAAACCGGCCGCTACGGAATGGTCCTCCCCAATTTCGTCAAGTCCGCCCTCGACAACACCACCATCAGCATCTATGGCAGCGGAAAGCAATCGCGCTGCTTCTGCGATGTGCGCGACACGGTCGAAGGTCTCATCCGCCTCATGGACTTGGAGCGCTCCATCGGCGAAGTCGTCAACGTCGGCAACACCGAGGAAATCACCATCGAAGATCTGGCGGGAAGAGTGAAGGAACGCACCGGCAGCTCTTCTCCCATTGAGTACGTCCCTTATGACCAGGCCTACGAACCCGGCTTCGAGGACATGATGCGCCGCGTCCCCTCGGTGGATAAGCTCCACTCCCTCACCGGCTTCCGTCCCCGTATCCAGTTGAATGAAATCATCGACCGCGTGGCCGCCTTTTTTCAGCAAAAAACGGACGACCTGGACGTTCACAGGGTAGCCACTACCAGCGCCGGCTAGATCCAGCGGCCGCGCTTCCGCCAGTTCGCAGCATTCGCTCTTCAAGGTTTTTGCCTTTTCTTCGTATGCCATGCGGAACGGTCCCCAGGGCTCTTTTCTAAGTTTCATCAAACTTTTTCCCCCTTTCTTCGTCTTTACCTCTAGCTGCCCGGGGGAATTCCTGTGACCCAAACCGCCAATGGTGCCACACGCCGCATGACCGTCGTCGGCTGGCTCGACATCGTCGTTCGCGATCTGAAATACACCTTCCGCATGCTTGCCCGCACTCCCGGCTTCACCGCCGTGGCCGTCCTCACCCTCGCTCTCGGCATCGGCGCGAACACCGCCATCTTCACCCTTCTCGACCAGGTTCTCCTCCGTCTCCTCCCTGTCAGAGATCCGCAGCAACTCGTCCTGCTCACCATGATGGGTCGCCACTACGGCAGCAACTGGGGTGGCAACGCCATCTCCCATCCCATGTTCCGTGATTTCCGCGATCACAACGAAGTCTTCTACGATATGTTCTGCCGCTTCCCCAATTCCGCCAGCCTTTCCTTCGGCCAGCAAGCCGAACGCGTCTCTGTCGAATTGGTTTCCGGCACCTACTTTTCCACTCTCGGCGTTGTCCCCGCCCTCGGACGCATCCTCACCCCCGCGGACGATATAATCCCCAGCGGCCATCCCTTCGTCGTCCTCAACTACAACTTTTGGAAAACTCGTTTCGGCTCTGACCCCCAAATCGTCGGCAAAACTCTCACTCTCAACAATTACAAAATGACCGTCGTCGGCGTCGCTCAAGAGGGTTTTGATGGCGTGGAACTCGGCTTCTCCCCGAAAATCTTCGTCCCCGTCATGATGGAGAAACAAATGCTCGTCGGAAATCCGGTGGACATGCTGACGGAGCGCCGCAACCGCTGGGTCAACGCCTTCGGCCGCCTGAAGCCGGGCGTCTCGCAGCAGCAGGCCAAGGCCGCCCTCCAGCCCTTCATGCACTCCATGCTCGAGATGGAAGTGCAGCAGGCCGCCTTCAGTCACGCCTCAAAATACGACCGCGACGAATTCCTAAAATGTTGGATCGATGTTCTACCCGGCTCCCAGGGCCGCTCTTATACGCGCCGCCAGCTTTCCACTCCGCTTTGGGTGTTGATGGCCACCACCGGCGCCGTTCTGTTGATCGCCTGCGCCAACCTCGCCAACCTCATGCTCGTCCGCGGCTCCAGCCGCGTCAAGGAAATCGCCGTTCGTTTGGCCATGGGCGCCACGCGTCCGCGCATCATCACCCAGCTCTTGATCGAGAGTCTCTCTCTTTCCGCGCTCGGTGGACTCACCGGCCTAGCCGTCGCTTTTTGGGCCGACCGCGCCCTCATGAAAATTTATCTCCCTTCCGATTCCGGCGGCATGAACATCTCCAGCGCGCCCGATCTTCGCATCCTCCTCTTCAACCTCGCCGTCACCGTCCTCACCGGAGTCATCTTCGGCCTCGTGCCTGCTCTCCAGACCACCAAGCCCAACATCGCCGGAACCTTGAAGGATCAAGCCGGAGCCGTCGTGGGCGGCGGCGGCCACCATCGCCTCAGAAAGGGCCTCGTCGTTGCGCAAGTTACGCTTTCACTCCTCCTCTTGGTAGGCGCCGGTCTTTTCGTCCGCAGTCTCGCCAACCTGCGTAATCTCGGCCCCGGCTTTTCTCCAGAAAAACTCGTCGGCTTCCAAATCGATCCTTCCCTCAACGGCTACACTCCCGAGCGTCTGAAAGTTTTCTATTCTCAACTGTCCGAAGCTCTCATCTCCATTCCCGGGGTTCATTCCGCCGGCCTCGCCGCCGTGCGCATTCTCGAAGACAACGAATGGGACAGCAGCATGTCCGTCGAGGGCTTCACCCCCGCCAAGCCTGATGAGCACGCCGAGCCCTACATGAACTCCATCAGCCCCAACTATTTCGCCACCCTCGGCGTTCCCATCGTCGCCGGTCGCGACTTCCGCATCAACGACAGCCACGAGATCAAACACGGTCCCGAAGTCTGGAACTGGTCGCCCACCACCGTCATGATCAACGAGAAGTTTGCCAAAAAATATTTCGCCGGACGAAATCCTATCGGCCTTCACCTCGGTTTCGGCACCGATCCCGGCACTCCCACCGACATGGAAGTCATCGGCGTCGTCAAGGATTTCAAGTACACCAATCTCCGCGATGAAATTCCCGCGCAGGCCTTCGTTCCTTATCTCGCCGACCACTTCCTCACTGGCATGACCGTCTTCGTCCGAACCTCCGCCGATCCCAATCAGCTCATGACCGCCATCCGTTCGAAAGTCCGCGACATGGATTCGAATCTCCCCATCTACGCCATGCGCACCACCGAAGTACAAATCAACAACTCTCTCTCCACCGAGCGCATGATCGCCAGCCTCTCCGCCGTCTTCGGCTTCCTCGCCACTCTCCTCGCCGTCATCGGCCTCTACGGCGTCATGGCCTACACCGTTGCCCAGCGCACCCGCGAGGTCGGCATTCGCATGGCCCTCGGCGCCGCCCGCGGCAACGTCATCTGGATGGTCATGCGCGAAGTCCTCCTGCTCGTAGCCATCGGCGTTGCGGCCGGCGTCACAGCCTCCCTCGCTCTAACCCGCATAGTTCAGAGCCAGCTCTTCGGCCTCACCCCTCGTGATCCGTTAACACTGGGCCTGGCCACCGCCGCACTCGCCCTCGTCGCCTCGGCCGCCGGATACGTCCCCGCCCTCCGCGCCAGCCGCCTCGATCCCATGGCCGCCCTCCGCTACGAATGAGCCCCGGTTCTTCCAGAACCGCGATGAGGATTATTAACGTCGACTGTGTAGACTTGAAATGCGGCGGGAATCTATCTATTGGACCGAGGCCCGAACGACAGTGAGTGACTTAAGCATTCTTACCCAACGTGCGGGTCGCTTCTCATGGGGCGCCACCAGTCGGAATGGCCCCAGTTGGCCGGAAAGCGGCGCGCCGTCCATCGTATCTGCGACAATCACTTCCGATCCGAGAATCCCCGAATCAAGTTCCGCCAAGGAGAAAACCACTCGATAGCCGTCTTCCGCTTCGGCGATAACGTAACTGGCCATCGAGGCGCCACGGAGCTGTTCGCCTTGCGCAACTCCGGCTCGGCGCAGGAGTTCTTCAAGAAGTACGCCCTCGTACGTTTCCTTCTTCCCGTGCGGATTCACTACCGAAAGCGTTTTCCGCGGCATTTTTTTCAGGTCGGCAACGGTTAAGATGAGAGGGGAGGAGACCGCGCCGCTAATTCGTAGTTCCGCCGCGGTTGCGGTAGTTTGGGCGCGCGTCTTCGGCGTCAAAGAAAGAAGCTCCGCCAAAACGGCAGACAATAGTATGGGAATGCACACTCGGATCTCGCGATGCACCGTTGAGCCTCTTCTTTCGAGGATCGGGGCCTGAAGTGAGTCTCAGTCTTTTTCCAACATCACTTCGGTGGATTTGATTATGGCCGAAACCATGTCTCCCACTTTCAATTTCATCTCATCCGCGCTGCGCTTGGTAATGACGCTTTCAATTAAATTCTCACCTACGCGGACAACAACATGGGCCATAACGCCACCGAGTTGAAGCTCTACGATCTTTCCTTCCAGACGATTTCGGGCTGATAAAGTCATTGGCAAAGAATACGCCTCATCATCCGAGGAGTCCACAGGGAGAAGAATTATCTTGTGAACTGACCCAGGGGCCGAAGCCGCTGAAATCTTCCCAGGTGATGACCCTGCGCCCTCTCTGCGCTTTTGCGTCCGCTAGATGATTCATGAAGCCTGAATTCGTATTAATTTGCCCATGCCCTTAGCCGGATTAAGTCGGTTTGACATAACGATGCGAACCGTATTGAATTGTTGACTCGCCGAGCGGCGGCTGGTCTGGCGGGTGACCCGGCGGCTGGCGGGCCTCCCTTCTCTATTTCTTGGGAGCTTCCAAAATGAATTTGAACTATTTGCGGGCAGTTGGGAAGGATTCTCATGCGGACAGTTGTCGTTGCGCCGGCCGGTCCAACCGGGCACGGCATCGTCTCACGTCACTAGCCCTTTTCATGATGTTGTCTTGTTTGCCGTCGGCCCGCGCTCAGGTCTCGGCGAGCATCAAGGGCATCGTCACGGACGCTTCGGGTGCGCCAGTTCCTGCAGCGACGGTGATAGCGAAGAACACGGAGACAGGTGCAGAGCGAAGCGCGATCACCGACGATGCGGGGCGGTATCAAATTGTCTGGCTCGCGGTTGGGGAATACGAAGTGGCGGCTACCAAAGCGGGCTTTCAGGAAGAGATCCGCAGCGGGATTCGCTTGGTGGTTGGACAGGAAGCCTGTGTTGATTTGAAATTGCAAGTGAGCCTGATGAAGGCTGAGGTTAGAGTCACGGAGGATGCTCCCGTCGTGAGCACCACTACAAGAGACATCTCCGGCCTGGTTGGCGAACAGCAGGTGAAGGACCTCCCGCTGAACGGGCGAAGTTATGATTTGCTCCTGCCGCTGAATCCGGGCATCGTGAATTTCACCTCGATGAAAACGGGCGGCACCGGAATATCGAATTCCACCACGGGAAACAACTTTGCCGTTTCCGGCAACCGGCCGCAGCAGAATCTCTTTTTGCTCAACGGCGTCGAGTATACCGGCGCGGCCGAGAACAACATGCAGCCGGGAGGAACGAGCGGGATGCTGCTCGGCGTGGACGCCGTGCGCGAATTCAACGTTCAACGGGACTCTTACGGAGCCGAATTCGGCAAGCGGCCCGGCGGGCAAGTAGTAATTGTGACGCAATCGGGAACGAATCAGTGGCACGGAACGGCGTTTGAGTTTCTGCGCAACAACAGGCTGGATGCGCCGAATTTCTTCGACCAAGGATCCGCTCCGCCGTTTCAGCGCAATCAGTTCGGTGTTTCCGCGGGAGGGCCGCTCCGGAGAGACAAGACGTTTCTCTTCGGCAATTACGAAGGATTCCGGCAGAACCTGCACCAGACGTCGGCGGCTTTTGTTCCGGACCTGCAATCGCGAGCGGACGCGGCGGCAAGCGTTAAACCGCTGTTAAGTCTGTGGCCCACGCCGTCTCCCACCGATAAAGACTTTTCGACTCCAGCGAACCCGGATGGAATCGCTGAGATCTTCAGCAGCCCGCTGCAAACGATTCGAGAGGATTTTGGGACCGCCCGTGTCGACCACATTTTTTCGCAGCGGGACACGTTCTCGGGAATTTACACCATCGACGACGGCCAGGACTTCACGGCTACGCCCCTCGATCCATTCAGCAGCGACGTGGTGACGCTTCGCGAGCAGGTGCTTAGTTTGGAGGAGACGCACGTTTTTTCGCCAGCGTTGGTGAACAGCGCTCGTGTGGGATTTTCGCGCGCGGGCTATTTCTTTACGGGGGAGCCGACGCCGGGTACTCCGGCGGCCGGCGTTCCCGGGTTCCTGATTGGACACCCCGTGGGAGCGGTAGTGGTGGGAGGCAGCGCGGCATCGAACCCGCAGGCGCAGCTCGGGCTGGCGGGAAGCAACAACGGAAGCAATCTGAGAATCGCGCGAAATCTATACACGTTCGAGGACCACATCACGCTGACGCGAGGGCGGCATCAGCTTGAATTTGGCGCGTGGTTCCAGCCTTTTCAATCGAATGAAACGATTGCGCTGAGCCAGTTTGGACAGGCCACCTTCACCAGCCTACAAACGTTCTTGAAGGGAACGATTTCCAGCTTCTTGTTCGATCCCTCGCCGACGGAAATGAATTGGCGCTCCCTCTTCGGCGCGTGGTATGCCCAGGACACCATTCGAATCCGCCCGAGACTCACTGTGACGCTCGGCTTCCGGGATGAGTTTACGACCGGCTGGAATGAGGCGCACGGCCGCGCCTCGAACTATACGTTTACGAATGGAGTCATTTCGACGCAACCGCGCGTCGGAGATTCGCTGTTCACCGTCAATAACGCGAAGTTCTTGCCGCAGCCGCGGATCGCATTGGCATGGAGTCCATTCAACGCGAAGACCGTCATTCGCGCGGGATTCGGGATGTACAACGATCTTCAGGATGCGTTGGGATACCGCGCGGATCAAAATGCGCCGTTCAATCCGACGTTTACCACGCCGTTGACGGTGTCGCAGCTCCCCATCAACCCTGCCGGACCGTTTCCAGCAACGGCGAAGCTCATCCCCGGAGGAGTCCAGCCGGATATGAAGACGCCGACGTTGATTTCCTATTCGCTGAGGATCCAGCAGCAGCTTTCACCCAACACTTCGCTGACGGTGGGTTACGTCGGATCGCACGGTTACCACGAACTGCTCGGCATCGATGCCAACGAGCCGTTTCCCGTGATCTGCCCGGCATCGCCATGTCCCCTAACATATCCCGCAACCTTTCCCGCGGGGATAGCGAACACGCCGGTGCCGGCGGGAACATTCTTTGTGCCCACAACGACGAGGGCCAATCCCGCAATCGCGAATACCTGGACGTGGTTTTCAGAAGGAGTCAGCTCTTACAACGCGCTGCAAGTGGATGTGAATCGCCGCTTTAGCGCAGGCTTGTTGCTTCGTGGCGTCTACACATTCTCCAAAGTTCTCGACGACGGCGACTCCCTCAATGCCACTACATCGGGAGGCGGACCGGCCCTGGCCTCGAATCCATTCAATCTCCGTTCGGATTGGGGCTTGGGGACTTTCGACGTCAGGCATGTTGCCATCGTGAATGCGACCTATGCGCTGCCGGTCGGACACGGCAAGCGTTTCCTTGGTGACGCAAATGGCTTCGCAAACGCGCTAGCCAGCGGTTGGACGGTGAACTCCATCGTGACGTTGCAAGGCGGATTTCCGTTTTCGCCACAGCTCAGCTATAACCCCTCAAACAACGGTGACACTCGAAATCCCGTCCGTCCTTTCGTGAACCCAGCCTTCACTGGCCCGGTGATTCTCGGCCACCCGAACCAGTGGTTTAATCCTAATGCGTTCGTCGCGCCAGCGTTCGCAACGCCGGCGGACCAAAAGGCCAATGGCGGATTCTACGGAAACGTAGGGCGAGACACCTTGATCGGGCCGGGCTTGGCCACCTGGGATTTCTCCGTTCTGAAAGACACGCGAATTCGCGAACGACTGAATCTTCAGTTTCGCGCCGAGATCTTCAATCTTCTCAACCGCGCCAATTTCAACCTGCCCAATGCCGTCGTTTTCACTCCCTCGGGCGTTTCGCCGACGGCTGGCGTGATCACCAGCACGTCCACCACATCGCGCCAGGTCCAATTCGGCCTCAAGCTGCATTGGTGAAGGCCTCACGAGAATCACTTCGAGTCCTTCACCTCACGTCCGGATGCACGCGCTATTTCCCTTGGGCTTCCGTAACTCCTCCTGGCGCGGCCGATCCAGTGAAAAGCCTGTATTCCAAAGACGCGTGAGCCCACATCTCTCCTACAGGGATGTGGGTTCTCGTACATCGTGCGCTTATGCACGACGGAACCCGCTGGCGTTATCGCACACCGTGAGTCCGGCCGAGGTGTCCTCGCTGAATTCGCGCCCGCACGTCGCGCCGCGATCAGAGCCGGTAGCCGACCAGCGTTCCCGGCGACGTCCGTAGGAAGAGCATGCCGGCGACGTCGTCGACTGCGTACACCGGCTCGCGCTCCTTGCCCAGATCCACGCGCGCGCGGGGCTGCCCGCTGTCCTTGTCAATCTGCAGCAGTACATTTCCGTTCCCCTCCGGAGCGCGAGTCAACATAAAAACCGATCCAGGGACGGTGAGCGAGGCCTTGAAGCGTTTCGTCGCGAGCGCCGCCGACTGGCGCGAGTAGCCTGTAAGCTGTGCGCCGGAGTGCGAGTACGCCGTCGCAAGTTGCCCGGTGACGTATCGCGCGTTGGGATCCGTGGTTTTCTGCGATGCCTGGGTGAAGGCGTCGCCATACGCCGAGGCCGCGGCGCCGTACAGGCCGGCGCGCACGGCGTTCACCGCATAGAGCGCACGCACCAACCCCGGAAACTGCGGCGCAGGATAATAAACCTGCTGCTTCACCTGCCCATCCCGCGACACAAGCACGAGATTCTGCGGCGAGATTAGAACGATGCCCGCCGGCCGGACTTCCATATCAGTCGGATCCTCGCCGCCTTGCAGCCTGATCTCCCCGCCGAGCGCACGGAAGGTGCCGGCCTCGCGATCGACTGCGTACAGGCGGTGGTCGCGGTTCGCGAACACGTAAAGCGTCCGCCCCTCCACAGCATGATGCAGGTAGTACCGCCCGGCATTGTAGTCCTCCGCACTCAACGGCTTGCCGCTCTCAATCGCGTCCTTAAACCTCGGCTCGCCAATGGCAAGATCGATGATGTTCACCTCGGCGTTCGTCGCCGCGTCGGGGCGCGACACGTATAGCAAGCCTGCCGGCGTTAGCTCCACGTAGGCGAGCTGGCCCTTGATCTTCGCATCCTTTTTCAGGCGCAGCGTCGCCGTGGCCACATCCAGCACGTTCACGAAAGTGCGCGACTCGGCGTCCACGGCCAGCACCACGGCATCGCCGGCGACCATCGCGTCGATCACCTTGCCATGCGTACGGAGTGGTTTCGCTGCGACCGTCGTCCCATCTTCGTAGCGAGCCACGTTGAGGCCTGTTTGGACAACTCCGTTGATGACCCGGCGGCTACGCGTTGGCTCACCTTCCGGCGGTGCTTCGGGGAGCATGATGATCCCAGCCGGATGTTGGACGATATCGCGGATGTTTCCCTCCACGCTCGCCGGCTTGGCCCAGAGCGCCTGACCGTCAGCGAGGCTGTAAGCCATGAGGTGGTCGTCGAAGCTCACGTAAACGCGATCGGTTTTGTTGAGCGACGGGTAGAGCCGCACGTGTCGCGGGGGTTGGGCCCAGCGGGTGGTGGTCAGTGCTGCGGACCACCGCACTGCGCCAGTCCGCGCGTCCAGAGCCCGCAAACCCATCAGCGTGCGGACGACGATCATGTCAGGTCCCGCCTGCAGCACCTCCAACGCGCTGCCCTCGGAAGCCGTGCGCTGTAAACCTTGCATCAGCCCACCGAAGCCCCTCTTCTGGGGCTCGGCCTGCTCGAACAGCGCTTCGTTGGCCCAACGCTGGTCGCCTGTCACCAGATCGTAGAGCGCAACGACCGAAGGCCCGGCCGCGCGGTTTCCATGGACGAGAAGAGTGCCGCTCTGCGGCAGAACGCGGCGGGTAACGACGCGCGTCAAGTTCAGGCCCCGGGAATCAAAGACGACCGCGCCAGTCACGGGGTCAAAAATCACCAGCAGGCCCGGGCGCGTCGCTTCCATGAGGAGGGAGCCCTCAACCATGTGCACGCTGTCGGCCGGCAACCCACCGAGTTCGGGTTTCTCCCACATGATCTGGCCACGCTCGATATCAACAGCCGCTAGCGCGGCGTCCGTCGAGACGAGGAGAGCGCCCATCGGCGTGACCTGCTGCCAGCGGATGTCCCCCTTCAACTTAAGGGTCCAAGCTGCGGTCGCGCCGGAAGGCGCGGGTGCAACGGCCTGAGCATTAAGTTGCCGCGGTTCAGAAGATATTCCGCTCGATAGGAGAACGGAAACGGGCCCCAGCACGCCGGCTAATATTGTTCTTTTCATGGGGGACTTAGTCTCCTGGCTGAGTTTCGAACGAGGACGGTATTATTTTGATCCTGCCAGAGAATCTGACCCTAGGTAAACATGCTTGAGGTATGGGAGTATCGGCCTAATTACCCCCATTTTGCGCGATCACTTCCGGTTTGTCGCCTACTCTTCCATAATCCGATAGTGTCCGGATTGCCCGTGATGGGGGCGCGAGCCGGGTGCTCCTAGGCCGCCCAGGCGATGGTACCGGGTACACCAAGCAGCCAACCAAGGACAATTTTCAATGACTGAAGATGGAAGGAGCGCTGTCAGGCGCTTGTTTCTTTTGGAATCCGTTTACAAAGGCGGGAGGCGCCTTGCCATGGTGCTTGCCAAGCATCCATTCGAGCCGGTTTTGCAGATCCGACTTGTTTAGTTCGCCCAAGACGCGAGCGATAAGATTGCCATCCGCATCGAAGAATGCGGTCGCCGGAATCGCCACGCCCAGCTGAAGTTGTTGCATCTGATCGGTAGTAGCGCCCACCAACAGCGGAAACGGAATCTTGTTCTTCTCGGCAAATGGTTGAATCAGCGGTTGACTCTTCTCGTCATCAACTGAGGCGCCGAGCACTACCACACCTTTGTCCTTATACTTCTTTTGCATCTCCTCGAGCAGAGGCATCTCCTGCCGGCACGGAACGCACCATGTCGCCCAGAAATTCAAGACTACGATCTTGCCCCTGTACCTGCGGATGTCTTGAGTGTTACCGTGCGTATCGCGCAGCGAGAGTTGCGCAGCGCCCTCCACAGTGAACCCAAGCATTCCAAGCAAGAAGAGGATCGCCACTCCGACAGTTCTTCCGCTTCTCATTAGCCCTCCGCGCAAGCGCGCTCAGAATGAACGCGCATATCCCACCAAAATGAGGTAATCGGCAAAAGCTGCGTCTCCCGCTTTGCCTTGCATCAGGTCGGGAACGCTGCGCTTGCGGTTACGCTGCACCGCGACAGGTATGTTCAGCGACCAGGTGGTTTTACCTCGAGCGTATTGCATACCCGGCTCAACTGACAGTGCGTATCCTGGACGGCGGAAACCGAGACTCCCGCCGATAAGGTCGCGCACTTTCACCCCCTCGTAGCGCATCCCGAACTTTGCCGCCAGGCCTCGAATCTTGGGAACCGGGTAAGCAATGCCGCCATCGGCGAGGTACTGATCTGGGATCGACATTTTGGAGGTAAGCGGATTTGGGGGGAACTTCACTCCGGCCAGGGATGCGTTGGGAGTCCCGTTCTGCTCCTGGGGCGTGATCAGGTAGGTTCCTGAGGCGTAGAGCACGGCCCTCTTCACACGCTGATAAGCCTCGGTCCCGAGCAAAATACCCCATCCGCCGGAACCGAGCTGAATGGATTGGTCAACAAAGACCTGTTGCGGACCATTCACGGTCTGAACCGTGTCGCGCACGTCAGCGCTGCCGGTCGGAAATACAGTACCGAAGGAGAACGCAATGTTGCGGCCCTTTTCGGCGGGCGGACGGTGCAACCAGAACTGCGCCGACACCGCGAGGTCGCCGATGCCATTGGAGTGGCTCACCTGGTCGGGCGCGTTAGGGATGTGAAAGAATACGTTGAAGAGTTGGTGGTCGTAAGTTCGCGTGCCATTCATGATGGGCAGGCTTGCCGTCAAACTCCAGCGCGGATTGATCTTGTATGTCACCGCAACGTCAAAAAGATTGATGTAATTTACTACCTGGGTCTTCTGGGTTTCGCGCTGTGTCTGCTCCGTGGTGCCAATGAAATGGCGGAACGAATGCTGATAGCGGTAACCGGCCGAGATCGACCAATGGCGCGCAGAGAGGGGACTCTCACCTTCCGAGAGCTTCGCCTTCTCGGCTTTGGGATCCGACGTGCTGCACAACGCGCCAATCACGGGCGCGCTAGATCTTGCGGCCACTCAACCCTGGCCCGAAGCGCGGAGCGGAATCGTCAGCACGAAGGTGAAAAGCAAAGAGATAGCACACAGCTTCGACCGTCTCATCGAGGTCCCCCGAATGAGGGCGATAGTAGGTGTGACTGGGTGCACTCACAATAATGTTTTTGTACTAGAACAAAGACCCGGGATTCCCATCTTTGCCATTCGTAGGCGGTAAAATCGTCCTTGCGCCAGCAATCCGGACGGGTCCGACTGGCCCGGCACTGCACCGGAAAGCAGGAAGGTTCGAAAATCGTCTGCTAGGGCCAACCAGTAAAATTGCGTCTGCATTTTCAGGGACTTGCACGCAGGCCCATCCAACACTTTCGAACCGGTCTGTCGGTAGCAGTGCCCTGGCCTGACTACGACAATTATTACTTCCGGGTTGCCCGTCAATCAGGCGTTGAGACTGGTTCTGCGCTCAGGGTTCAGTCAGATGCGAGGATGCCGTAGGGCGTAAACGTAGCCGTCGCCCGTAAGGACATAAATCGTTTCGTGTTTCACATCTACTGGCCCATTTTCATCTTGGCAATTCCTGCGCCGACCCTTTTATCAGCCTGTTCCTGCCAGTGGTAGACTGTCATTTCGAGATCAAGGATTCCGGCCCGAGGAGCATGCAGATTATGAAACCGATGCGATGCCTTCATCGACCATCGTCGAGCACGGTAATGAGTCGTAAGGTGGGGGCCGTTCTAGCGGCGGTCGGACTTCTGTTGAGCGCGGCTTCCCTTTGGGCGCATCATGGGAACGCACTGTTTGATATGACGCATACTGTGAGGATGCAAGGGACTGTTACGGATTTCCAGTGGATCAACCCACATGCCTTGATTCATGCGGACCTGAAAGACGAGAACGGTAAGGTTGCGAACTGGAAGCTGGAGTTAGGGAGCCTGGGGATGCTAAGCCGGTTTGGATGGAGCCGGAATACCGTGAAGCGCGGGGACTGGGTGACTGCTGAGGGCTTTCGGGCTAAAGACGGCTCGGCTTATATGTGCTTGGCAAACATCGATCTTCCCAACGGTCAGTCAATGCGGGGGTCCCCATAGAAACGCCCGACATGCTGCCATTCTGTAGGTGGCTGGAACAGACTTCGGTGGGCGCCGGTGTACGGGAATCGCTGTGGCTGTTTCCGGCGATTGAGACCGTACATTTGCTTGGTATGGCAGCACTGGTGGGGACTACCGTAGTTTTTGATTTGCGCCTTCTGGGGTGGATGTTGCGGCGGGAACGGGTTTCGGAGCTGGCGGCGCGGCTGCTTCCCTGGTCTTGGGCGGGATTTGCGGTGCAGGTGGTTACGGGAGCACTGCTGTTTACGTCGGAAGCGGTTAAGATATATCCCAATCCGGCGTTTCGAGTGAAGATGTTATTGATATTTTTGGCTGGCGTGCATGCGCTGGTTTTCCATTGGAGCGTCTATCGGGATGTGGCGTCCTGGGATGACAGCGGGGTCTTGCCCGCGGGGGCGAAGGTTGCGGGTTTCGTTTCGATCCTGTTCTGGGTCGGGATCGTTGCGGCAGGACGGTTTATCGGATTCGTGTGACTTTGCTGAATTGGCCTCGCGAATCGCCCTCCTTGTGAACACGGCCCCGAGCCGACGGCCTCGTCCTCGTAGTAATAAGGATAGCTGCTAACCATCCCCAAATGGGTGAACTCGCCTGATCTCGCCAACCATCTCCCTAGCATCTGCGCAAGCCCAAGTTCATCGCTCAGGTACGGCATTTAAACGCGATAAATTCTGGATGGTCGGCAACTTGGAAGCTATCCTAGGCATGTAGGCATTGCTGGGGGCTGCTGGCTACAAGCCTCGCGCCGATTGAAGCAAACCCGCTTAAACTCGCGGATATCCTAACTCTAAATTAAGACCTTGTGCTACAATACTCCCACGTTTGTTTGCAGTTACCAGGTCCCTTCCTCGGTCCCGGGAGATCGGCTCCTCGTTACAATACTGCCCTGCAATAATGGCAGCCGGGAATAAGAAAGGTTTTCAGCGGGTACCTCCTTCGTGCACCAGCAAGACTTCAGCGCATCGCCCGTGCGCCGCTCGCGCAAATCGGAGCGCCTGCTTCTTCTTCTCTTTCTTTTCTCGCTCCCATTCCTCAATCCCTGGGTGCGCGGCGATGGCGTCGGCTACTACGCTTTTGCCCGTGCTCCACTGATCGAGCACAGTCTCGATTTTACCAGGGACTACCAATCCGCCAACGCCAGCTTCCGCGGCCCGCGCCTCGACGAAAATAACCAGCCCAGGTCCGGCTTTCGAACGTCCACCGGCCGCCTCGACAACCATTTCACCGTCGGCCCCGCGATTCTCTGGACGCCTTTTCTTTTCCTCGCGCATGCCGGCGTCCTTCTCGCGCGCGCCCTGGGTTCCTCCGTTGCCGCCGACGGTTTCTCCGCTCCGTACCGCATCGCCATGGCCTTCGCTACCGCCTTCTACGGTTTTCTCGGTTTGCTCCTGTCCTTCCGCCTCGCGCGCCAATATGTGCAGGAGCGCTGGGCGCTTCTCGCCACGCTCGCCATCTGGTGGGCCAGCTCGCTACCCGTCTACATGTATTTCAATCCCTCCTGGTCCCACGCGCATTCTTCTTTCGCCGTTGCTCTTTTTCTTTGGTATTGGCACGAGACGCGCTCTTCGCGCTCGCTCGCCCAGTGGCTAATCCTCGCCTTGATCGCCGGACTGATGCTCAATGTTTACTACGCCAACGCCATGGTCCTCGCCGTTCTCGCAGTCGAAGCCCTCCGCCAATATCGGGCCGCGTTCCGTCATCGCGCCGCCCCCGCCAAAACTTCCGCAATCCCGCGCATCCCCGATCTTCTCCTCCGCCACTTTCTGTTCGCCGTGACTCTCCTCGTCAGTCTTCTCCCTACTTTCATCTCGCGCTATCTGGTTTACGGAAGCCCTTTCGAATCCGCTTATATTCCGCTCCACGACTGGCTCTGGTCCTCGCCCGTTTTCTTCGCCGTGCTCTTCTCCTCCAATCACGGCCTTTTTTCCTGGACTCCCATTCTTCTTCTCGCGCTCGCGGGACTTTTCCTCTTTTGCCGCCGCGAACCGCGCGTGGGCGCTCCGCTGCTTGTCGCCTTTCTCGCTTTTTATTTTTTTATCTCCTGTTACCCCGATTGGGCCGGCATCTCTTCTTACGGCAGCCGTTTTTTTGTCTCGCTCACTTCGTTTTTCATTCTCGGCCTCGCCGTTTTTTTCGATCGCGCCGCGCGACTCTTCCGCTCCTCCCGCGCCGCTCTTGTTGCCGCGATTGCCCTTCTCGCCGCCGCTTCTCTCTGGAACGCCGGCCTCATGTTCCAGTGGGGCTCGCATCTCATTCCCGCGCGCGGCCCCGTTTCTTTTTCCGAAATCGTCCGCAATCAATTTTTCGTTGTGCCCCGCCAGTTCTCCGCCGATTTCCAGCGCTACTTTTTCAAGCGCAAAGCCTTAATGCAGCAGTTCGAAGACCGCGACAACCAGCAGCTCGAAAAAAATCCCCCCGCTCCCTGAGTTTCGAATCTTCTTTCTTCTCTTTTCTTTGGTACTCTTATCAGGGGTGCGTCCCGCTCTCAGGAGATTTCGCTTATTACGCATGGCATCCGTCTCTACTCCTAACACCGTCAACCCCGATCCCATCGGGCTTGGGGAATCCGGCGCCGCGCTCGCGCAGCACTCCGCTGCCTCCGCTACTATCCGAATTGAACCGCCGCGCGGCCTTTTCGAGGTGCGGCTGCGCGAGGTGTGGGCTTATCGGGAATTGCTTTATTTCTTCGTGTGGCGGGACGTGAAAATCCGTTACAAACAAACGGCTATCGGGATTTTATGGGTGGTTTTGCAGCCGGTGCTGAATATGCTGGTGTTTTATGTGTTTTTTGGCCGGCTGGCGAAGCTGCCGTCGGACGGGCTGCCTTATCCGGTTTTTTATTTTGCGGCGCTGGTGCCGTGGAGTTATTTCGCTTATGCGCTGCAGATGACCACCAATGTGGTGGTGGACAACCAGAGGCTGATCACGAAGGTGTACTTCCCGCGGCTGATACTTCCCATTTCGGCGGCACTTTCCGGGCTGGTGGATTTTGGCATTGGATTCGGCGTACTCGCTTTATTTACAGTGGCTTACGGGATCCGGCCGACGCTGGCGGCGCTGTGGCTGCCGGCGCTGCTGACCCTGGCCTTCTTCACGGCGCTGGGCGTGGGATTGTGGCTGTCGGCGCTGAATGCCCTGTACCGGGATGTGCGATACGTGATTCCGTTCCTCATGCAATTCTGGATGTTTGCGTCGCCGGTCGTGTACCCGTCGTCGCTGGTTCCGGCGCGGTGGCGGTGGCTGTACGGGTTGAACCCGATGGCGGGGGTAATCGACGGTTTCCGGTGGGCGATCACCGGACGGGGGCATGCTCCGGGGCTGCTGGTACTGGCTTCGAGCGCTGTGGTCGCTCTCGTTGTGCTGGGCGGGCTGTTTTTCTTTAATCGCATGGAGAGCGCGGTGGCGGATCGAGTGTGAGGGAGCGTTTGAAGGTTTGAAAGTTGGAAGGTTTGAAGGTTGGGAAAAACCAGGAACACCAGGGCGAAGGAGTTCCAAATTGTGAAGAATACCCCCCACCCCCGGTAGTTTTTGGCAAAGAGTGCGGAACTGATTGATTCTACACATCTTAGCAAAAACGTAGGTGCAAAAGAGTGCGCAAGAATATCAAAACAAAGGGGATAGGGGATAGAGGGACAGGCGGACGTGGGGCCAAACATTAACGCAGAGGGCGCGGAGGACGGGGAGAAGGCAGAAACTAGAAAGCAGAAACTAGAAATTGGGGAGACGGCGCTCCCGGGGCGGGGATGTGGCGTTAGATTCACAGGGAATGATATCACGGAAGTTACGTGCTGTCAAGAAAATGTTTGAAGGTTGGAAGGTTTGCAGGTTAGAAGGTTGGGAAAGAGAAGAAAAGAAAGAAGTTGGGAGTGGGAAGATGAGTACGTTTGCAGGTTAGAAGGTTGGGAAAGAGAAGGGAAAGAAAAGAAAGAAGTTGGGAGTGGGAAGATGGCTACGATTCGCAGATTTGAG
>Ga0307479_10000804_pt1 | contig 28529 bp, 22 predicted proteins | sample atmos_gasesECM4C_FD_203743 | JGI IMG/M metagenome (GOLD analysis project Ga0307479, IMG submission 203743) | Hardwood forest soil microbial communities from Morgan-Monroe State Forest, Indiana, United States - atmos_gasesECM4C_515 | ecosystem: Environmental > Terrestrial > Soil > Temperate... | reverse complement strand
TCCGGCTGGCCATTCGTCACATGGTGGATACGGTCCGGGTCAATCCCCCACGATGCGTACCGCTCGATCATGAAGCGGCTTGGCACAGTGAAGGCGTCGACGACGGACAGATGTCTCTTGAACCACCTGTCCCGGACGAAGTAATGCTCGGGCGGGCGCTCGGGAAAGCATTGATGGCAGCGGATCGGGGACGCCCGGGTGCAGAGCGAGCCATCGAAATTGCGCAGCATGTGACCGTGCGCGTCGCAAATCGACAGGAATTCGTGAAACGTGAAGACGATCCGCGCATCCGGCAGCACTCGCCGGGTCAGCGTCAGAAAGTCGATACCGAGCAGCAGGAAATGGTGGAAGTGAACCACGTCCGGCTGCACCAGCTCGAGAAACTCCGCAAACGACTGCACAAGCGCACTATTGGAGGCCTTGTGCCAAAGGTAGTCGTAATCGCGGCTGAGATAGAGGAACTCGTTATCCCTGCCGTCGAAGCCCGTGATACTCGCGCCGCTCTTGTAGGGTGCCCCGACCGACGGGTCCACGGCGCACAACAGGACCGGCTCTATACCGGGACGCGACTTCAGCGCCGTGAAAAGCTCGTAACACACCTGCTGCGCACCCCCACGAAGCAGCTCCGGATGGAAAATGCTGATCAGCAGCACCTTCATCCGCCCGCTCTCCCCCGCTTTCCGGGTCTGACGCCGGTGCTCTCCGCCATTCCATCCGGGCGCAGGAGCGGATGCGTCGGCCTCGGACCCGCGATAGCGGATTCGATCAATGACAGCCACGTGCGCGAGAACAGCCAGCGGTTGACGATCGATCCTCCCTCGTGGGCAAGTTGTCGCGTCGAGCCTCCTCCTTCGAGATGCCACATGCGGATCTCCTGCAGCCACGGCGCCGTTCCTTTCTCGAGGCTCTTCAGGCAGAGATCGGCGTCCTCGTAGTGGCCGAAGATGAAATCCTCGGTAAAACCGCCGAGCTGCTCGAACCAGCGGCGATCAATGGACAGGAACGCACCGGTGACGGCCGGAACCGGGCGCGGGCGGACGAACTGCGGAGCTTCCGCCGGCGCCCCCTTGCCGTAATGCTCGGTGCGGCAGACCTTCCGGGCCGTGGGCTGCCCGCTCGACATGGACAACCCGACATCGATTTCAAAGTACATCCCGCCGTGCATCAGCGAGCCGTTGTCATAGTAGAGGGGGGCACCGAACAACCGGGTCTCGCGCGCCGGTTTTGAGGCGAGCAGCTCGCCGTGCTTGCGGGCCCATTCCCGGTCACGCGGGAAGACATCGGGGTTCACCGCCAGGAGACGGTCGCTGCTGGCAACCCGCGCTGCCGCGTTGTTGGCGGCGCCAAAGCCGGCGTTGCCGGGCAGGATTACGATGGTGGTGGGCAGGCCGTAGACGAGACTTGCCGAGCGGGCCTCCTGCAGCAGCGCCTCAGCCAGTTCCGGACTGTTGCACACGTAGACGAATTCGTACCCATCGATGCCCGGCAGACCGGCAAACAGACAGCTCTGCAGGAAGAAGAACTCCGGCCTCCCGTAGAGACAGACCATGATGGAGCCGCTAACGGACCGCGGTCGGCGGCCGAACCGCTCGATGTACGGGGCTGACACCATCTGTTTCGTGATCGACTTGTTGAACCGGACGAGCTCGTCGCCGACACCCCGCTCCAGGCAGACGACGCTTTCGATGAACGCATTGCCGAAGAACGACGTGCGTCCGATATGCGTCAGAGCGATGTTGCGCAGCTCGACATCGTCGATGATCTTCGGAGCACACTTCAACGCCGTCCAGAACCCCCCTTCACGCCATAACTCGACGATGACGGCCCCCGATGCTTCGCCTCCCTGCCCGAAATGGAGAAAGCCGATGAATCCGAAGGGGTGCGTTCCCCGATCGCCGACCGCCTTCTCGACATCCTCCCGCCGCTGGCGGAAATAGCGCGAATCGTCGATCACGAGTCGCCAGTCGGGGCCTACCACACGGATACACCTCAGGGGATAGGCCGTATCGTCGATCCAACCGACCACCATCATCCCGGCCTTCGGCGCGATGAAAAGCGCGTCGATTGCGCAGCGCGCCTCCTTGGCTGAAGTGTCCGGGCGCCGAGCGTTCGCATCAGGCGCCAACATCACATTGCGAGGCTCCTTCGGCGGTCCCGGCAGCGGGCGATTCTCGCTGGAGCCATACAGGCGGTAGTGCGAGTAGCCGGACCTGATGCGACCGAGTTCGACCGCCTGCCCGACGTCCGGATTCAGGCGCAGGTACCCGGCCTCGTCGAACCTATCGGCGGGAATCAGGTCGGTACCGTTGCCGTCGGGCGGCCGAAGCGTCGATTCATCGAACACCCGGTCCTCCCACGCACCCGCCGGCACCTGTCCGCTGGCTCCCGCGACCTCGGCGCCGCCGCTCGCCTGCCCCCCCTCAAGCGTCGGATCTTCGGCTTGAGTGACAAGCGGCGCCGAAATCGCGCTTTGAGGTGGCCCTTTCACGCTCTTAGCCAAGACCTCCCCTCTCAGCTACGGGTGGGTGCCGAATGCCAAATGCATTCTGCCATCGCGTCTTCGTCTTAGCCATCTGGTGCAATCGCCTCGCCGCAGTGCATCACCGGTACCGCATACGACCACTTCAGGAACGCCGTGCTATGAGCCTCCCACCGCAGCGCTCGCACTCACGTCCTCAATTTGGGCCATTGCGGCCTTCGCCTCTGCATGTCCGGCGGCCGCAGCTCGCCGGTACAGCCGCAGTGCCGCATCGCGATCCAACGCCACGCCCCGACCGCTCTCGTGCAGTTGCGCTAGCCTGGCCATCGCAAACGGATTGCCGGCTTCCGCAGCCGATCGATAGCACCCAGCGGCCTCGGCCCATGCTCCCCCCGAGGTCGCGCGCTCGGCAATCAAATCGCCCAACGCAAGTTGCGCGGAGACGTGATTCTGTTTCGCCGCCGAGCGATATAGTCTTTCCGCGGCCACGTCGTCCGGGACCACGCCAAGGCCGCGCCGCAGGCACACGCCGAGGTTGTACTCCGCGTCCGCATGGCCCTGCTCGGCCGCGCGGCGGAACAGCGCGACGGCTTCCGGAAAGTTCGCGGTGTCACGCGGGTCCCGCAGAATCAACGCACCCAGCATGACCATCGCCGCCGGATTCCCCTGACCGGCTGCCGCACTGAGCCAGCGCTTCGCCTCCTGGGTCGAGCGCTCGACCCCGTCACCCTGCAGGTACAGGGCTCCAACCACGCGCTGCGCGATTGCGTCGCCCCGCTCGGCGCCGTTGAGCCACAGCCGGAAGAGCTCTGACTTCTGTTCGGCGCTGGCACCGTCCGCCACCCGCATCGCGGTCAACGCCGCAGTCGCCCCGGCGTGCCCCTGCCCCGCTGCACGCTCATACCAGATTGCCGCCGCCGCCCGATTCCCCTGCTGTGTCACCAGCACGTCGCCCAGCCGCGCCTGGGCGAATGCATTGCCACTCTGCGCGGCGCGCACGAACCAGTGCGTCGCCAGCGTGTCGTCCCGGACGCCGTGTCTGCCCTCCAGGTAGCACAGTGCGAGGCTCGCCTGCGCGGCGGCGTCGCCTTGGCAAGCGCTGCGCTCCAGCCAGCCCATGACGCGATCCGCAGGCGGCGCCAGCGGATCATGCCGGTTCAACATTTGCTCCAGCGAAACGGCGGCCGCCGGGCTACCCATCTCCGCCGCGCGAATCAGCCAATGAGCAGCTGCCGCCGGGTCCGCAGCGGTATGCGTGCCATCCGCGAACTGGTAATGCAGCGCCCAGACCGCCTGCAGGCTGCCCGCATCGGCCGCCATCTCAAGAAATCGGAGACCGAGCGTTACGTTGCGCTTCACGCCAAGACCGCGCAGGTGAAGAAAAGCCAGGTTGTAGTGGCCCTGAGGCAGCCCTTTCGATGCTGCATCGAGGTACCACTTTGCCGCGAGGGTGTAGTCCTGACCCACACATTCGCCCATGGCGTACAGCACGCCAAGCCGCAGGCTGGCCAGAGCGCTGCCCAGTTCCGCAGCGCGGCGGTACCACTGCATTGCGGCGTCCGGATCGCGCGGCATCCCGAAGCCCTGGAACTGCAGAGTTCCGAGGTGATACAGCGCGTTGGCGTCGCCGTGCGCCGCCGCCCGATGAAACCAGTCCGCTGCTGCCTGGAAATCCTGCGGCAACCCCGAACCCTCGGCATACAGTGCACCCAGTCTTGCGTAGGCGGCCGTGATGCCCTGGTCGGCCGCCTTGGACAGCCAACGCGCCGCCTCTGCGGGGTCGGTCGGCACTCCCCGCCCCGCAAGATAAAGCTGAGCCAGCATGAACTGGGCCTCGCCATCGCCCAGATCCGCGGCCTGCTGGCACAGCACGGCTGCCGTACTCGCGTCGGGTTCGGGACCCGACGTGAACATCCAAACCAGCGAGAGCAACGCTTTCACGTGGCCGCGCGCGGCGGCCCGGCGCAACCAGGTCTCCGCCTCCGGTGCGCTTGGCGCAAGGGGGTGGCCGTGGCGAAACAGTTCTCCCAGGTGAAACATCGCGGCCGGCTGATCCGCGGTGGCGGCATCTTCCAACAGGGCGCGCCCGCGTGCTTCGTCATGAACGACGCCTTCCCCGAACAGGAGCAGCAGGGCGAGGCACAGTTTGCCGGTGGAGTTGCCCTGGGCAGCAGCTCGCTCGAGAAACTCGATCGCGCGCGCATGCTGGCGGCATTCGACGTAATCGCTGGCATAGAGCAGGCCCAGGCCGAGCTGGCCGGCCACATGCTCCTTCTGTGCGGCCGCCGAGAACCACTGCTCGGCAGCGGCCGGATCCCGCGGCACGCCGAAACCATTCATGCACTGATAGCCAAGGCGCGCCTGTGCGCCCGCATCGCCCGAGCGTGCGGCCGCAGAATTCCAGACAGCGGCCTGTTCGGGGTCCTGCTTCACGGCCAGCCCCTGCGGGAACAAGCGCTTGAGCAGCGAGCCCGGAGCATCGCGCGCTTCGATATGCGCGACGGCGGAGGCCGTCGCGGTGGCCGGCGCCTCCAGACCCGTCAAATAGATTTCACCGAGGCGCGCCTGCGCGGCTGTGCATCCCTGCTCGGCGGCCGCACGGAACCAGCGCACGGCATCGACAAAGCTCTGCAGCACCCCCTGCCCGCGCTCATAGAGCTGCCCGAGGCGCAACTGGGCGTCGGCGTCGCCAGCACCGGCCAGTTCGCGAAACGCCCGCGCCGCATCGGCGAAGCGGCCCTCGGAGAAAGCAAGCTCCGCCTGCTCGAGCGCCGATACTGGGGTGCGCCGCGCCCGCTTCGAGAATGATGTCCAGATGCTCATAGGTATCGGCGCACAATGCATCACCCCGGCCGGCGGCACAGGGTCACGGCTCCCGCATCGCCTCGGAACCCGTGCGAAGTCCCCCTTCGACAAGATAAGAGAAGATCGTGCGACGCCCAACGAGGATGTCGCTCATGAGTGTCATGCCCGGAATCAACCGGAAATCCGACGGCACATTGCGCAGCCGCGTTTCGGTTATCGCAACGCTCACCTTGAAATACGGCAGCACCGGACTGTTGTTTTCGTCGACTGTGAAGGAGCCTTCGCTGATCGTCCTGATCACGCCCTTTGCGGTGCCATGCTGCAGGTACCGATAGGCATCCAGCTTGATCTGAACCGGATCGCCAACCTTGACGAAGCCGATATTCTCCGAACCGACCCGCACATCCGCCTCCAGCGGTGCCTCGAGCGGCACCAGCGTGAACAGCGGATCCTGTCCCGCGAACTGCGCCCCCCCGCCGCCTGCGACCGACCCCGGCGACACTTTCCCAACCTTGAGTACGACCGCGTCGGCCGGGGCGTCCAGGCTGACCAGTTCGTCCAGCTTCCGCGCCTTCTGCAGGTTCTGTCGCGTCGCGTCCAGGCCGTTTCGGACAGTCACCAGCTCGGTCCCGGTGTCGGAATGCCATTTTTGAATATACGTTTCGCGTTGAGCCACGACCGACGCCAGTGCCTCCCGGGCCGACTGCATTTCGTTGTGAGCGCCCGCGAGCAGGCGGCCCATCTCCATTCGCTGGTCGGTCGCTTGCATCAACTGCAGCTTGGACACGTAGCCCTTCTCGAGCAGCGGCGCATAGACCTTCTCCACGTCGCCCGCCAGGGTCAAACGCTTCGCGTATTCGTCCGAATCGGCCTGGTACTGCGCGACCTGCGCCTCCGCGGCATGAATGCGGGCGTCGAAGTCGGCCAGGTTGGAGCGGTACTCCGCCCGCCGCTTCTGCCAGATCCCGCCCTGGAGCGACTGATAGGGGTCCGCCTTCGAATAGGCGTACGGACGGCCGGCCAGCTCGGCCTCGAGGCGAGCCACCGCCGCTTCGTCGCTAGCCAACTTCTGCTGCAACTGCAGCAAATCGGCTTTGGTGAACGTCGGATCCAGGGTCGCAAGCACTTGGCCCCTTTTCACGACGTCGCCCGCCTTCACGTGCAGCTGCCGCACGATGCCGGTGTCGAACGGCGACACGTAGAACACGCCGGCGGTGGGTACAATCCGTCCGACCCCCATCACCACCCGGTCGAGCTTCACAATGGCGGACAGGGCGATCGAGAGGAACAGGATAGCGACCAACGCATACAGGATGATGTGTTCCCGCGCCGGCGCCGTCCGCAGAAACACGGCGGCGGTCTCGGACTCGAACGCACCGACCACGTAACCCACGGCCTCCGCGTTCCGGCGCTGCATCCGCTCCCTGCGCAGGGTCGCGAGCTCGGTTCTCATCGGGCGGCCCCGTGCGAAATCAGCCTCAGGTCCTCGGAAGAGCGTGAGCTGGAGTGGCGGTTCTGTTGATGCCACATCTGCTTGTAGATGTCACAGCTCCGCATCAACTCTTCGTGCGTTCCCATGGCGTAAACCCTGCCACGCTCGAGCACCAGAATCGAATCCGCCTCGACCAGCATCGACAGGCGGTGCGAAATGGACAGTACCGTCCTTCCGTTCGCAATCCGCTTCAGGCCGGCGCTGATGATGGCTTCGCTCTCCGCATCCAGCGCGCTTGTCGCCTCATCCAGTATCAGGATGGGGGGATCGATCAACAGTGCGCGTGCGATCGCAAGCCGCTGACGCTGGCCGCCCGACAGATTGCTCGCCCCCTCCTCCAGGATTGTGTCGTACCCGCGCGGCAGGCGTTCGATGAACTCTTCGGCTCCCGCGAGTTGAGCGGCGCGCACGACGTCCAGAAAGCTCGCATCCGGCCTTGCCATCGAGATGTTGTCGCGGATCGATCCGGAAAACAGGAAGCTTTCCTGTTGCACCACGCCGACGTGGGTGCGCAGATGCATCAGATCCATCTCGCGCAGATCCATTCCGTCGATCTTGATCATGCCCTCGTACCCAGCATGCAGGCGCTGGAGCAGGCGCGTGACCGTCGTCTTGCCCGAACCGCTGCGTCCCATGATGCCGATCATCGCGCCCGGCGGAACAGCAAAAGTCACCCCATCGAGGGCAAGCGGCGCATCTGGCGAGTACCTGAAACGTACGTCCTTGAAGGTGATTTCGCCTTTGATCGGAAGGCGCAGGCCGTCCGTCCGGCCGGGCTCGGCAGGCACGTTCATGACCGAGGCCACCTCGCTGATCGCGCCACGCACCTCCGCGAGGTCCTGCTGCAACTGTGCGATCCTCACGAGCGGCTGAGCAAGGCGGGTCGAGAGCATGGCGAAGGCTACCAATGCGCCCGGATTGATCGTTTCAGGTGCAGCCAGCACCATGTAGGCCCCGACCGCTAGGCAGCCTGAATAGATCAGGCGTTCGAACGGCAGCGTCAGCGTCTGCGGATAGTTGGCCATCAATCCAAGAGCATGGTGCGCCGCGGTCGTTTCCGCGACATGCCGGTCCCATTCCTTGCGGCGCCGCCCCTCGACGGCCAGCGACTTGATGGTGCGGATGCCGTAGATGGTCTCGACCAGATGCGCGTTCTTCGCCTGCTCGGCGCGGATCATCCGGATATGAAGCCGTCCGACCGGCTTCATGAACACCATCACGATCACGAAAATGACAGCCGACAGCGAGAAAGCCATCAGCGCGAGGCGCCACTCGAGTATCAGCATGGCCGGAATGAGTCCGAGCAGCGGCACCGCATCGAGAAACGCGCTGAACAGCTGGCCCGTCAGGAAGCTTCGGATGCGCCAGATGTCGCCCAGCTTGCCCAGCGTGCGCCCGGTGGGGTTGCGCTCGAAGTACTCCATCGGCAGCTTGAGCAGCCTCTCGACGATATAAAGATTGAGCCGCCCGTCGATCCGCGTGGTGGCGACCTGTGTCAGCAGCCGGCGCAGGTAGCCGAGCACCGTTTCGAACACCAGCATGATCAGTATCGCGCCAGTCAGGACATGCAGGGTCGAGTAGGAATGATTGACCAGCACGCGGTCCAGCACGATCATGAAGACGAACGGCGGCGCCAGCGCAAAGACCGTGCTTGCCAGTGCGCCCGCGGCGATGTCGCCGAACAGCCTCCGCTCCCTCAACACCTGGCCGGCGAGCCACGCAAGGCCGAACGGCTGCTGCTCATCCCTTGCCGAAAATGCCCGCTTAACCAGGATGACTTCGCCTTCCCACCATTCGGCAAGGCGGATTTCCTCGATCGCGACCTGCTCGTCCTCGGGAGCGGCCGGGTCGCGGATGATCGCCACCGACCCACGCATCGGATCGGACCGGGCCCCCTCCAGGATCAGTGCGCCGCCGTCCTTCGAGCGCAGTATGGCGGGAAGCGTCCGCGCCAGCCGCGGCAACTCGGCGAACGTCATGTGCAGGGACTGCGCCTCCAGCCCCAGTTCCCGCGCGATGACGATCAGGGCGCCGGTCGCCGGCTCTCCGGCGTCCAGCGAGAAGCGTCTGCGCAACTGGTCGGCGCTGGTGTCGATTCCCAGGCGACATGCCAGCGCGGCAAGCGCGCGCAGGGCACTCGACGTCGTCCTGTCGGTGCTGCGGTCCCCGCGGGCTGTTGCTGACTGCATCGACGGACCAACCCGACTCTTAGGTTTTAGTTGGAGCGCTCGCCCGGAGGCTTGCGTGCCCTGCCTCCGACGCTACCGAATCATATTGCCCCATTGCCAGCAGTGCAATATTCTTGATTAAAGCGGCTCCAACGAGAACAAAGTGCGTTGACCGAGGCAGTCGGTCTTGGAGCCGAAACTTGACGGAACGTGCGCATGATCCCTGTTCGGACCAAGCTCGGACACGTTTGGCTGTTGCTGGCCGGCAGCGTGGTGGGCGTTGGAACCGCAAACGCCGACCCGTGGTCCGATCCGTTCCAGACCGCCGCTTCACTCCATCGGCGAACCCCCCAGCTGACCGACCCCCTGGGTCGGGTATGCACTACCCCTACCGGCACCTTATCGCTCGCGGTCGCGATTGACCTTGCGCTGTGCCGCAACCCCACGACGCGTTCCGCCTGGGCGGCTGCGCGCCAACAGGCCGCCGCGCTCGGTGTCGCGGACAGTGCATGGTTGCCCGAGATCTCGGCCACGGGCACGGCGTCTCGCACTTTCGGAACCCACACGGACGCGAGCGGCAACACGGTTTCGATCCCTGAGAACACGGGAGATGCGGCCCTTAATCTTTCCTGGACGTTGTACGACTTTGGAGCCCGCAGCGGCCGGATCATGAGCGCAAGCCGCATGCTGGACGCAGCTGCGGCGACCGCCAACAGCGTGTCGCAGCAGACGGTGCTTAATGTTGTGCAGGCCTTCTACGGTGTCGTGGCCGCCGACGCCAGCCTGCTTGCCGCAAAGTCAGCGGAAGCCGCCTACGCGCGCAGCCTCGAAGTGGCGCACGCGCGCCGCGAAGGCGGAGCGGCGACACTGGCCGACGTGCTGCAGGCCGATACCGCGCTTAACGAGGCCGCGCTGGTGCTTGTCCAGGCCGAGACCGCCACCAAGAGCAGCCGCGGGACACTGGCCATCACCATCGGCTCGCCAGCCGACGAACCGCTGGTTCTCGATGCCGAACCGGTACCGGCCGAGGTGCCGGCCTTGCGTGGGCACGTGTCCGACTTGATGGCACAGGCAGCGCAGCAGAGGCCGGACCTGGCGGCGGCCCGGGCACAGCGCGATGCCGCGCAGGCGGACATCGAGGTCGCACGCGCCGCCGGTCGGCCCTCGATCTCGCTCAGCGCCGGCACCGATTTCATCGCGGCAACCGGAGTGCCGCATCAGCGTTACAACATGGTCGGCGTTACCGTTACGGTGCCGGTCTTCACCGGCTTTAACGTGGCCTACGGCGTCCGCCAGGCACAGTCCGTTCTGGAGTCACGGGAGGCAAGTGCCGAACAGGCGCGCCTGAACGTATCGCTCGACGTCTGGAACGGGTATTACGCGCTCGATTCCGCGAACCAGCAGTTGATCGTAACCGCCGCTTTGATCAGGAGCGCCCAGGAAAACGAGGAGGTGGCCCTCGGGCGCTATCAGGCCGGGGTCGGAACGATCATCGATCTGCTGACCGCCCAGTCGGCCGCTGTGAACGCCCGCCAGCAGCGTATCAATGTGGAATTGGGTTGGCAGGTGGCACGGGCGCAGTTCGCACTCGCGCTCGGCCGATTGACCGGGGCGGAGCCGCTGAAGGACAGGACGATCTTCCGATCAAACTGATCTCGGGGCGCCGACGCATGCAAGGCGCCTGCGCCATGCGGGCTATTGGCCGGGTGGACTCGGCCCCATGGCGCGTTCGATGTCGACGACCAAATCACGGGAGATTGCACCGTTGCTGACGAATCCGTGCAGCAGCGGCGTAAGCAAGCCGCGGCCCAGGAGGATGCTCAGGCACGCATGCCGCGCATACCCCGCGATGCCCACGGTCCTGACGCCGGCAATGCCGGCCATGTGCTTAACGTCTTCAGCATCCTCCGCGCAGTCCTCGCCGTAGATCAGGTTGAGCCCGGGGCGCCGGCCCGCGGTCTCGTACAGTTCCCGGATGTCCCCGGCCAGCAGCGGCTCCGCAGCCTGAGTGCGGGAGAGCTTGTCACGCATCCTGGGGCCCTCCATGACGAAATCCGGAATGCGCAGGCGCGGAGCCAGTCCAAGTATGGAATCCACTTCCAATGCCAGTCCGTAGCGCATTGCCCCAGCGCACCCAACGCAGTTGCCGATTGCCAGGATCCTCGAGACGCCTAACCGCGCTACCTTTTCGCCGAGCTTCGCCGCCGTCTCGCCGAAAGTGCGGCCCAGCCCGACAATGCCGCCGAGATACCAGGTGCGCTCAAGATCCCGCAAGTACAACGTGCTGACACCCGTGGGCCTGAGGATCCGCTGAATGATGTCGAACGAAAGCCCAAGACGGTGATTTGCACCGCCAAAAACCAGAACCAGCGTGTCCGAGCCTGCAACAGCTCTTTCGGTAACACCGAAGCTCAGGATGAGCTCCTCCTGCTCGAGATCATCGACCTGCTCCAGATCTGGCACCTGCCGCGCCATGCCTGAACGGCGCAGCTGCTGCACCGCGCGCAGCAGGTCCGCCGCTTGCTGGAATCGACTCGATAGCGCCGTCAACTCGCCCTCCAACCCCAGCGTCACCCCGTACTGAACCAACAAGTTGCATGCCGCGAGCCTCTCCTCCGGCGTCGAACTTGCGCGTCGCAGAATCGCGAGAGCCTTTTCAATGTCGGCCCTCCAGTCGAAGCGCGCCTGCTCGATCAGCAGGTGCCTCAAGGAGGCGTAGATTCCCAGGTCATTCGGCCTCGCGGCCGAGGCGGCCTGATAGTGCATTATGGCCAGTTCCGTGTCGCCGCCGAGCCTGGCCGTCTCCGCCAATCCGACCAGACCGTCTGCGTTCTCCCGCTCTGAACGCACAATCTGCCGGAACGCCGTTTCCGCTTCATTGAGTCGGCCGGCAGCAAGGTGGCTCCTCCCCGCCTCCAGAAGAGCCTGGACGCTGGCCCCGGGCGGGTCGTCAGATCGCTCCACGTGTCATACCATTCCACTCGTGATCATCGTTCATCAGATGTCGAAGGTCGCCTCTCTCACGTGGGTCGAGGCAGCGCGGCCCGCCGCCGATCGACTGCAGTCGGCGCCAATGCACTCCCATTTTATCGTGGCGAGGAACCTTGAGCGCCTGGCTCAAGCCCTCACAGTACCAGCTGAACGCCAGACCCTATCGAGCCTTTTCATTCCGAGAATCATTCTTCGCAGGGGCTGGGCAGCCGCCTCCGCGGTCGCCGCCGCGACCGCGGAGGGACGGCGCATCCGCCTCATTTGCGGAATCCGAGACCCCGTGGCCCGATCCCTGTCGGCCTTCTCGTATTTTGCGGACATCTGCGGTCACAGGAAGCGGACGCTCAGTGGACGGGACCCGAACGCTTCCGTAGAAACCGCCGTCCAGGCGCTGAACTCCGTCTGGGAATCGATCTACGCGGACGAGGAACCGGTTGAAAGCTTCGAATGGCTTCTGTACCGAATGGTCGGCCTGTTTCGTACCTGGTTTACCGAGGAGTTGCTCGAACCACTCGGTGTGGACATTCAGTCGTCCCGGTTCCCGAAGGGTGAGGGTGCGTTGCGCGTGCGAAGCGGAAACGTCGACGCTCTCGTCTACCGCGTCGAGGACATGTCGCCGGGCGCTCCGGCCTACGGACGGCTGCTGGCCGCGGCCGCTGACTTTCTGGACACGCCGCTCTCCGCTTGGCCGAGCGTCAACCGAGCGGAGTCTCGACTGCGTTCCCGTGCGTTCAATCGGCAGGTGCGCGAGTCCTTTCGCCTCCCGAACCACCTTCTTGACGCAATCTACACCGAGCCGATCGTCACCTATTTCTACGGCCCGGGGGAGATCGAGACATTCCGGTCGCACTGGTCCTAGCGGGCCACAGGAAGCGGAGTCGCCGGCGGGCAGTCATTCCAAAGTGTGCCCGCTTGCTTACTCGGACAGTTTCCGGAGCAACGCGGCGATCGAACCCTCCAACGTGGGGCTTTGCACGAACGCGCTCGGATCGATTTCCCTCCCGATCGTTTCCTCGAGCTCTCCCGCAAGTTCGACCGCATGAATGGAGTCGAGTCCGTAGTCCTCGATCGACCGATCGAGCGCAACATCATCGGGTGCAACGTGCAGCCACTGCGCCAGACGCTCGCGCACCCAGCGGCGCAGATCGAAGGCATCTTCAAGGGTCACGGCATCCTCCGGGTGCGAGTAGAAGAAAGGCTCCAACAGAGCCAACTTGTCAGTCCTTCGCGCGGCGATTCAGAAAGAACCTCGACCAGTCCCTTGAAGAGAAGCATGCTTCAACGCCGAGAACGCGAAGGAACGACGGAATCACATTACCCCACTGACGGACCTCCGCGTCATAGTCGATGATGGTCACATTGGCGACGTCAAAAGCCTTGCGAAAGCGCTCGACGCGCTCGCTGTAGTCGAGGAGCCAGGAATCGGCGCCAAGATAGGCAAACGAATCGCGATCAACGGGCTGCGCAAGCCGATGCTTTTCCATTTCGGCCGAATAGGACTTCAGGAATTGCTCCCGATTCCGCAGGTAGATGACGATGCGGATATCGCCGGCTGGAAACAGGGCGCGCAGGCGGTCCATCTCATCCGGGTGCCGCAGGTACGAAATCCCCTCGGCCGAAAAGGCGCACAGGGAGCAGCTCGATGCCGTCACGAAGTCGTGGATCCTTGCCTGAACGCGAAGCCGAAAGGCATCATCCGGCACGAATCCCGTCCTGATCTTGAACGGCGATGGCCGATCGACGCGCATCGCAGCAGCATGCAGTTCAACGTGATTGCGGCTCGAATACAGTCCGGAATAGAAATCGACCCCGTGTTCCAACAGCTTCACGCGAAAGTCGTCAAGGAAGGCCTGGATCGATTTCGACCCCGTCTTATGCGTCCCTGCATGTACGACGAATCGTCTGCGCTCGCCCGTGGGGTCTGACAAGTCCGTGGTCTCCGTCTTGATCACCTGCCGTCCACATCGGATGAGGTGGCACGCCCCGCGCGCCACTGGCCCTAGCTAGCCCGGGCCTCGCCCACCCGCCTCTTCAATCGCAACATCAGATCGCCCTCCATCTCCCGGTAGTCGCTCAACCCGGCCAGATTGCGGGTCTCGCAGGGATCCTTTTCAAGGTCGAACAGCAGATAGGGTTCTCCGCCATCGTTCACGGCCAGCTTCCAGCCCGCACTCCTGACCATGATCTCACCCGCGATCTCGGACAGCGATTCCTCACGAACGCACCTGCCCGGATCGTGGAGGCACGGAACCAGCGATTTCGCGAACTGGCGGTACCTGATTTCCCCGCCCGCCAGTTCCACCAGCGTTGGTCCCAAGTCGAACCACTCGACCGGACTGGCGCAAGTTTCCCGCGTCCCGGTCGCCTGCGCCCGTGCAAGCGTCGCCGGCGTCCTGATGACAAGCGGAACCCGCACCGAACTCTCCAAGAAAGTGCGCTTGTATATGAGCCCGTAATCCCCGTTCATTTCCCCGTGATCGCTCACCACCGCGATTATGGTGTCGCCCATCTCACCCCGTCGCTCGATGACTTCGAAGATGCCGCCGACCATGTCGTCGATCAGCTTCACGTTGCCAGCATAGTTGGCCCGCATCTCGGCGACGTCCTTGGACGTCACTCCCGGCAGCGCTTCCAAGCGCCTGTCCAGGAGGCCACGCGCTCGTCCGGCCGCACCCGTCATGTCGCCGGTCAGCGCCTTCGGCATCGCCTCGGGCGAATATGCGTTCGCGTACGGTGCGGGTGCGTCCCAGGGCTCGTGCGGTCCACCGAAGCTGACCCAGCAGAACCACGGCTCCTTTCGGTCGTATGCCTCGAGGTACTCCTTGGCCGTCCTGCCCACGTACGAGTCGTAGTAGTTCTCGAGGCCCAGCGTCGACGGGCGCACGAGATGCGGTTTGCTGGAGTAGCGATCGGCCAGATCCCTGCGGTATGACTCCCAGATTCCCCGCTGCGCCCATTCCACCGTCATGTGCGACAGTGTCCACGTGCTCTCCCGCGGGCCCGACGTCTCGTTCACATCGTCCAGCCCTTGGACCCGTAGCAGTTGCGCCACCTCGCGCAGGTCTCCCCGATGAGGGTTGACATGCATCTTTCCGAACAGGCTGGTCCGGTAACCGGCCTCCCGGATGCAGTTCATCCATGTCGGCGTATCCAGAGGTCTCACGGGGTTCTGCCACACGGCCGTGTTGTGCGGATACAGGCCCGAGACCAAAGTTCTGCGAGCCGGCACGCACAAGGGTGAGGTCGTGATGCAATTCATGAATTGGACGCCATCCCGTGCAACGCGGTCCATGTTTGGCGTCCGCATCCACGGGGTGACGCACCCCAGCGAGTCCCAACGCTGCTGATCCGTCATGACTAGGAGAATGTTCGGTTGGCTCATCTGCGCGTACAGCAGAAAGTGCTGCGCCAGCCGTTCGAATAGTCGGCCAGGAAATCGGCGATCACGGCCGAAGAAAGTCCTCCCAACAGCCCGGGCCAGTCAAACTCCTCCACCTCGAAGCCGAAATGCTGCATGATAAAGGCGAGGCTCTCCCGCGATGGTGAAGCGACGATGTTCCCCCCACCTCGCGTCGTCGAGTCGCGAAACGCCGTCGCCTCGTCCTCTACCGGTTCCTTGAACAGCTTCACGGTCAATCGGTTTGCGTACACGCGTCGATTGGACTCCGGAGCGGCCGTCGCCGCATCGGATTCTCCGCTCTGGGGCACGATTACGGTGTCGATGACCGCGCAGGTGGCCGCAGTCCTCGAGATCAGGTCCGCCAATTCGACGTGGCGTGCGGTATGGTAGAAGAAACCGAGACACAGCACGGTATCCACCTCAACCCCCGGGCGACGCAGAACTTCGAACGCGTCATCCTGGATGAACGCATAGCGATCGTTCGCGACTCCGTAGCGGCCGAACGTCGCATGAGCATTCCGGACGAGGTGTTCCCTGGGCTCTATACCCAACACGTGGGCCGCACCGGCCTGGAGCGCAGCGAAGCTCCAACGCCCGTCGTGGCTGCCTATGTCCAGGACGCGCTTGCCGGCGATGGCAGCCAGGTTGGGCTCAATGATCGCGCGATAACGGGCGTTCAGCCGCTCCGCAGTCGCATGCGTCCGGCTGGTCGCGAGGAACGCGTCGAACTCATTGAAGAAATTGACCATCGGTCCGACCCGCTCAAGGCCGGCTGAGCGCGGCCCGTTTGCCGCAGGTCCGATGAACTCGCTTGGGATCTGATAGGTTACACGGCAGACCCCAGGAATCAATCGCGCACCGCAACAACCGGCCGAGCGTGCAATGTCGCCTAAATGCGTCGGGTCCTAGTATGATTTTTTGCAAGGCTCCGAACTCGGCCGCAGCAGCCCCCCGGCATTTTCGCTCAGTCGAAAGGAAAGCGACCGTGCCCACTGGGAAGAGCGTAAAGCGGCCCGACATCGCGACCAACCTCACCGCGGTCGATACGGTTGCACCGGTGCGGCGGATGGGAGAGTTTGCGCGCGCCGTGTCGGCGTTGCCGTCGCGCCGGTCGCTGCGCGCATCCGACCGCGACTTGGCAGAACTGCTGCTCGCCGAGCTGCGCGCCGCGAGTAGCCAGGATCCGCCGGCATTCGTCTCGCTCGACATTTTCGACACGCTGCTGCTGCGCAACGACAAGTGCGAAGCGCGCCGCTTCTGGGAGATCTCGGACCTCGTCCGCCAGAACCTTGCAAGTGCCGGACTGCGCGGCGCGCTTTCGACCCGCGATCTGTTCATAACGCGCTGCCTGGCGATGCGCGCTGGGTACGCTTGCTCCGACTCCTTGCTGGGGTGCCGCGAAGGACACGTCCTGCAGGTCCTGGCGACCCAAGTCGAACTGCTGGGACTTCCCGCCAACGCCCAGGTTCTGCTCCTGGAGGCGGAGCTGGAATTCGAGACCGTCAACCTGCAGAGCAACGATTTTTTGCTGGCCGTTCTGCAGGAGGCGTTTCCGGGCACCCCACTCATCGGCCTGAGCGACACCTATCTTGGCGGGGCGCAGATACAGACCCTTGTCGACCGCCTGTGCGCCGGCCGGTGCAGGATGCACGCCCTGTATTCCAGTGCAGACATCATTTTTAGCAAGCGCAGCGGACATGCGTTCACCCATGTCGCCAGGGACCGTAACGCCACGTGCGCCGAGTTTCTGCATATCGGCGACAGCGTCGCGGCCGACGTGATCCAGGCACGCCGCGCGGGATGGCGCGCGCAACTCTTCCCGCTGACGCACGCTGAAGCGGACGCGCGCGCTCGCGACTTGGAGGCCTTCGTTGAGGAGCGACGACGTGAAGGTCTTCCCTGTGAAACCTACGTCACGCTCTGACGGCGTCGCGGCGCCCAAGGCTCCATGACCGATTTCACCGCGCCGCCCGCATCGGCTACGGAGGCGAGCCGGCAGCTCGCCGCCGCGCTGGGGTTCGACGTCCTTGGGCCGGTCATTGCACTGTACCTGCTGCGCCTCGACGCACACGTGCGTTACGCGACGCACGCCGGAGCGCGGATCCTCTTCGTCTCGCGCGCCGGAGTCCGCATCCGGCGCCTCTACCATGCGTTTCTATCGGCACGCGGACTTAGCGTCCCCGCGCACGACCAAATGCTTTGGACATCGCGCTGCCTGACGGCGAAGGCCGTCTGGAACCGCACTCCCGAGGCGGCGTCGGCCCTGATACGTTCGCAGTTTCCCGCCGCTCTCCTGCGCGATATTTGCTCCGCATTGCTGCGGCCGGTGGCGGGAGCGCAAGAAGTGGTCCACTCCGCCGGCAGAGAGTTGGAGGATGCCCCTTCCGGACTGGACGATTTCCTGCAGTCCGGCCATCCGGTGGCACAGAGGCTGGTCGAACACCTCCAATTGCAGGGCACGCTGTTCGAAAAACACCTGACCCTGGTCGCGGGTACGGCACGGCGCATCGTCCTGGTGGACAGCGGCTGGAAAGGCACCAGTCAGCAACTGCTCGCGGACGCGTTCCGCGCACTGGATTGGTCGGGCCTGTATTTCGGCACCATGCATTCCCGCTCGCATGGCCGTGGTGCACTGGATCGCGCAACGGGTCTGATGTTCGACTCTGATCGCTTCGATCCGGATCAACCGTCGACCGCGTTCGCACTCTACCGGCATCTGATCGAAGGGCTGTTCGAGCCCCTCGGCCGAAGCATTGAACACCTTGAGCCCCATGCCGAGCTCGGCGCATGGGCGCCGGATTCCGTCCCGCTGCGCGAGGAGGTTCCGACCGCCGAAACGGACCCGCTCTTTTGCTCCGTTCTCGCTTATGTGCGCGATAGTGCGCCGACCCGAGGGGCATCCGATCTCGAAAGCGAAGGGTCGGCGGCGATGGCTCGTCTCGCTCGGATACTCGCGTACCCGCGGTCCGAAGAGGCCCTGGCGCTGGGCAGCCTGTTCAGCTCGGTCGATTTCGGCCGGACGCTCCGGGTTCCGGTGCTGTTGCAGCCGGGAGACCCGGAACAAAGCGAACGCAGGATCCGCGAATCCCTATGGCCACAAGGACAGATCGCGCTCGAATACCCGCCGCTCCTGGCGGCCTCGCGCCAGAGAGCCGAGCTGGGTGTCGCGCGTGGGCCGGATGAGTTGCTTCGACGACCTCGGACGTTTTCGGCCCCGACGCTGCCTTCTCTGCAAGGCGACCGCGCCGCGGTCGCCGTGATCGTGCGCACCGTCGATCGCCCCCTCTTTTTGCGGCGCGCGCTGGCCAGCATCGGGCAGCAAACCTTCGGTGATTATGTCTGCGTCGTGGTCTGTGATGGCGGGGACTTCGCGGCGGCGGCCGACGAATGCCGCCACGCCGCGATCGACCCGCGTCGCCTTCTTGTCATCGAGAACCCCATCAGTCGCGGCATCGAAGCGGCATCCAACCTCGCAATCCGCCGAGTCATCAGCGAGTTCATCGCGATCCACGACGATGACGACTCGTGGGAGCCGGACTTTCTGCAGCGCACCATGCGCTTCCTCCGCGGCGACGAGGGAACGAACTACGGCGGAGTCACGACCTGGGTGAACCACGTTTCGGAGCAGTCGACACCGGTCGGGCCGGTCGAAAAATTCCGCCGCCCGTTCCCCGCGTTCGACGCGGTCCAGTTCATGGAACTGGCATGCCGCAACCTGTTTCCGCCCATTTCATTCCTGTTCAGGCGCGATCTTTACGACCGCCTCGGGGGCTACGACGAGAGCCTGCCCGTGCTCGGCGACTGGGATTTCAACCTCCGCTTCCTGCTCAAGGCGGACATCGGCGTCGTCCCCGAGAGGTTGGCAAACTACCATCATCGGGATCTTGAACCCGATCGCGCCTCGGGCAACAGCGTCATTGTCAACCAGGAGAGACACGCGGCCTACGACGTTATCGTCCGCAACAGGATACTTCGATCGGCGATTGCGGGCGGTCGACCCGATGCCGCACTGATCGCGATGGCTCGCATGCTGAGCGAGATGCGCGAGATCTCTCGGCATGCTCTGACCGCGGTGGAAAGCGACTCGGAGGTACGCGCCGAGCGCGACGTCACCGGCATTCTGCGCGTCCTCTCCGATGCCGATTCGAACTGCATGAAGGACCGCCTCAACGGGCCGTGGTATCGCAGGCGCAACCCGGATATCGTGGCGGCCGGCGTCGATCCGGTTGCTCATTGGTTCCGCATCGGCGCCGTCGAGGGCCGGCGGCCCACGTCCAATCCGGTGGAACTCGCGCGAGATCTGCTTGGCGAGCGCGAGTCACGCCTGCGAGCCGCATTCGAGGAAAAAGAGCGCCAATCGCAGCGGTGGCGGGAAGAGGCGTCGCAGCGGCTGCAGGCGCTCGAAGCGCAGTTGGAGCAGCTGCGATCGAAGGGCCGGCAATAGCGCGAGACGCGGCCAGCCGTGGCGCCGGATTAGCTACCTCCGAGGTTGTCGCGGGCTGTCATCCGGCGCAGCGCCCGGTTCAAAGCCCTCTTCGTCTTCGGCCAGTGCCCGGAAGAGCAGGTCTAGCAGTACCGAAGTTTCAAGGCGGCCGGATTCGATGCCCGCGTCCGTATCCGCTAGAACCAGGGCTGGAGCTGGAAACAGAGTTCCGTCCGATGTCGGATTGCAGATCGCGCTCCCGAATTCGGCGAGCAGGCGCGCATTGGATGCCTCGAACTGCGCAGCGATGGACCGGGCCGCTGCCGCGTCGATGATCCGCGCCGATTCGGAGCCGGCCGCCAAGGACGGGCTCGCATCATAGATTCGCTCGAGCCGACGGCGCAACCGAAGGTACTGGGCGCCGATTCCTGCGACATGGTTTTCCGGCCTTCCATGTCTCCGATTCATCTCCCTCAACAGCCAGAGTAGGCGCCTGTCGGCGGATCCGTTGATGATCCTCTCCGCAGGCAGGTCGAGCGCCTGCCGTTCGGGCACCAGGAGAATCCGGTGCGCGAAATACTCGAAGATATTGAGGTTCTCGCGCAACAGATTCTCGTAGACGACGATCCGAACAGCGTCGGCGCCCAAGCCTGCAACCCACCGGTGCGCGATCGCATGAAAATCGCCCAGTCCCGCGGCCACCCGCTCCTTCATCCAGGACTCAAACGACTCCGTCAGGCCTTGTTTGAAGCTCTCGCGATAGTAACTTTCGAGATATTGCGGTTGATTCCGCACCCCGTAAACCACCACCTTGCCAAAGCCCCCGAGATCGGCCCGAAGGCGCTCGACCGCGGCATCATCGAAGAGCTCGAAAAACTCGCTGGAGATGATGATCGATCCCAGCGCGGATTCCTTCAGCCGCGTACGGAACCTTTCGAGATACTGTTCCCGCGTCAGACCCGCGTCGCGTAGCGCCCACTGGAGATATGAGAAAGCGACGTTGTGATGTCCCTGGCCCCACAGAGACAAGTCCGAAACGGTATCGATGCCGTGGCCGGCCAACGCATCGCGATTACGGTGCAAACAGGTCTGCAGGTACGTCGTGCCGGTCCGGTGCGCGCCGATATGAAGGTAGAGCGTCTTCTTCATCGGCCCGCCAGATCAAAAGAATAGCCGTAGCGGAGGAAGTCCAAGTGATAGATCTTCTGCGCGAGCGCAGTTTCGGCCGGACCATAGAATTCCCGCAGCCGCGCGGCTGCGTTCGTCTTGTGGTGGCTGACATCCATCAGCGGCACCCCTTCGCCATCGATGTCGAGCTGCTCGAGCACATGTCGGAAGTCCCGCTGTAGGCTCTCAAAGCGACCGATGTAGTGGTAGTGGATATGCCGGTCGTTGATCAACGCGGCCTGCGACCTCCAATGGATGTCCCGATCGCGTTCAGCAATGCGGTCGACAGCCCGCAGGAACTCGAGAAAGCTGACCGGCTCCCTTTGAGAAAACCCGAGCCACTGTTGATGCCGACCCCGCTCCTCTTCGTCGGCGACGATCTTCTCCAGGTAGCACGATAGCGCTCTGGCGTAGGGATTGCGGACAAACGTAAACCGGAACAGGCGCGGCGAGGCGAAGATCTCCTCAAACGTCCAACCGCAGGACAACGCGCCCTTCAGCGTCGATCGGGATTTGTCGTGAACATCGCTCGGAGGATTGGCTGGGCTGCCGCCTTCGAGCAGTTGCAGCGTCCACTTGATGCTCGAGCAGGCCACCTTCGGCGTTTCGTAATACAGGAATGAGTGTGCCGCGCCGATGTTGCAAAGGTAATCGGCCTGATAGCCAGGATATCCAAACGCCGCTTCAAGATGGGCGAATGTCAATGTGTCCATCGCTTGGTAGTATCGTACCGACACGCCTGTCGCCGCAAGACATTGGGCATCGCAGCAAGGACGCCTGCCGCATGTCGCGCATCTGCTACTTTTGCCCGGATTTCTCCCTCCCCTCGGGGGGGACCAAGTGCCTATATCGCCATGTCTTCCAATTGAACCGCCTCGGCTGCGACGCATACATCGTCCATTCCAAGCGGGGCTTCAAGATTACCTGGCATGGCTACGACGTGCCCGTGCTGTGGCTGGACGACTGGGTGATGTTTGGTCCGCAGGACATCTGTGTCTTCCCCGAAGGGATGACCCAGATGATGAAACAGTCCCGGGACTTCAACCTCTGCCGGGTCGTCGTCGCCTTAAGCTGGTCCTATATCTACGAACGCCTGCCCGCCGGGGAGGACTGGAGTGACTACGGAATCGCCAACGTGATCACTCCCTCGCGAACGACGAAGGAATTCGTCGAATGGAGCATGAATATCCCGACGGTGCTGATCAGCGACTACGTTGATGGTGCGAGGTTCGCGTATCGTCCCGACCGCAAGATCCGGAAGATCTCGTACATGTCGAGGAAGTCGGGCGACTTCCTGGCGGAAATCCTCAGGAAGAAGGGAGGACCGCCCGCGAGGTACCACTGGATGCGCCTGTTGGATTTGAACGAAGACCAGTATGCGTCGGAACTGGTCGAGTCCCGGGTCTACGTGGCGTCGGGTTCGCGCGAAGGCGCCAACATTTCCGTGCTCGAAGCCATGAGCGCGGGATGCGTCGTCGTCGGTTTCTCCGGAATCGGAGCAAGAGACTACATGATTGCGCAAGGTGCGGCGCAGAACTGCGTCCTGGTGGAGAATGGAGATCTGCTGGCGCTCGGTCGAGCGGTCGAGGGAGTCGTTGGTCATCTGGAGCGGGACGCGGATCATTTCAGTCCGCTGATCAGGAACGCGGTCGCAACAGCATCACGGTATCAAGACTTCGATCAAGAGGGGAACTGCCTGAAGGCATACTACGAATCCCTGCTACAACGCCGTTGCCTCGCGTCCTGAACAGGTACGGCCGGTTGGGCGCACGCGACCCGGCAGCAGCGGCTCGCGCGGTTACCACCGCCCCGAACCGCGTGCTGCCTGGTCTTGATCGAGCCCCGATCCTTTCAGAATTGAAGGTAGATAACGTTTCGCCATCTCAGTCGTTTGCAGGCCTCTTCATTCATCGCCGGGAAGCGAAAAGGCAATGAACGCATCCCCAACCGGATTGGGCGGGAAGTTGTTTCTATCGGGCACGTTACTGCCGAATGCGTTCACGATGTACTCGCGTCCCTTCACCATGTAAGCCACTGGATTGGACTCGGCTCCGCCTACGAAGTGAAGGCTCGGATCGGCGGGTCCGTCGAAGGTCCACAAGGTCTGGCCCGTGCGCGCATCCACGGCGTGAAACTTGCCATTTCCTTCGCCAAAAAAGACCAAATCACCGGCAACCAGCACTCCTGATTTTGCCGGCTGGTCAATCCGGATCTTCCACTTTACCTTCCCGGTGTTGGTATCAGTGGCTCCGTACAAGCCGAAGTTGATCACACCCTCTTGCGGAGTGACTTCGTCGAACGTGGAGCCGAGGAAAAGCCCGTTGGCATCCGGGCCGACGTTGGAGGGATTCGTCTGGAACGTCGTGGGCTCATAACGCGTGCCGTAATACACGTAGCCGGTGCGCGGGCTGTACCCGGCCGGACTCCATTCGCATCCGCCATCGTCCCCGGGAACGATAAGGTAAAGCTGTTCCTGAGGCACGGTCCACTCCGGCGCCAGTTGGATGCCGGGGAACGCCGCAGTCAGCTTGGCCATGTCAATCGTTCCCGGCACGAAGTCTAACGGCGTCAACGGCTCTACCGACGATACCGGCTGCGTGGTAGAGGCATTTTGCCAACTCGGATGTGTCGGTACGGCGACCTCAGTCACTGGAAATATCGGCGTGCCGTTCCTGCGATCGAGAATGTAGTAGTTTCCGTTCTTGCTGCAGTGGCCGAGCGCGGGAACGGTGGCTTGCTCTCCGTCTTCTCCCTTCTTGCTGACTGAAAAAAGCACGATGCTTTGCGCACTGTCGTAGTCCCAGAGGTCATGATGCGTTTCCTGGAAATGCCAGCGAGGCTGTCCAGTGGCGATATCAAGGGCAACGATGGAGGCCGCATACAGATTGTCGCCAATTCTATTGATACCGTTGATATCGGGACCCGCGTTGCCGGTATTGATGTACATCAACTGCAGCGAGGGATCGATCGCAGGCGAGCTCCAAACCGCCGCCCCACCGGTGAGGAATGAGTCCCCGCCCCAACCGGCTCCTGATGTGGTGCGAAACCTCCATACCTCGTCGCCCGTGTGGGCGTCGAAAGCGGCCACCTGACCGCGCACTTCGTACTCACCCCCGGACGAGCCGACGATGACCAAGTTATGGACGACCACCGGAGCCATGGTCAAAGCGAAGCGCTCGTGATAATCGACCACTTTTGTTTTCCAGACTACGCGGCCGGTTTCGGCATTCAGGGCGACGAGATAGCCGTCAAGCCTGCCTAGGTACACTCTGCCTGGAGCGAATCCCACCCCGCGGCTGACGCGACCGCAGCAGACTTTGATATCCGTCAACGGCGGCATTTCCCCGGGAATTTCGGTGGGCTTGTATGCCCAGATTTGCTTCCCCGTCGCCGCGTTAAGGGCAAACACATTGCTGTGTCCATCCACGATGTACATCGTGCCGTTGTCGACGATCGGAGATGCTTCAAGTTCTGCCAACGGATCCAAGACACCCGTGTGGAACACCCAAGCTACCTTGAGGTTCTGCACGTTCTTGGGGTTGATTTGGTCGAGGTTCTGGAAACGTGTGTTGGCGAGGTCGTTGCCATACGACAGCCAATTCACATTCTGGCCCGCAGCCGTCATTGCAACGGCCGTGAAAATCACCAACAAAATTAGCGGGCGCATGGTGCACTTGCGGCTAGCATTTCCTTTCATGTCGCACCCCTTTGTGGCTGGTTGAAGTTCACAACGGTTCAGCATTCCCCCGGTTTGTGATAGGAGGACGAAGCGTGCGGCTTCCTCCATCACCTGCATAGCACGCAATGACGGCTATCGTCGCTTCCAAGATGCGCACGTTTGCCCGCTTACGGCAGTCGCATCGAACTTTGCTTTTCTAGTCTTCCGAGTCTCTTCAAAGGGCGTCCCATCGGAGGCTCTTCCTGGGGTGAGGTACGAAGGTCGACCCTCGCGATCGAAGGACTCTGACGGCAATACTCAGAGTGCCGCCACAATGCTTTCGCTGCGGTGTTGAACCAGAACGGCTCGGACGGGAACATACTGAGCTTGTCTGGGCTTCACCCACCGTACGTACAGACAGTTACCTATGTCTTCAGTCTGCACCCGGGGACGTTGGCGGATGCGATTCGTGTCCCCGCAACATTCCGGTCGCTGTAGCGTCGCCTCTATTCCGTCCGCAGATGGCGCCTCACGAGGCCGTACTCGTGCCAGATAAGGGCCATCACCAGGATATCGAATGCCGTGAGCGCGATAAGCCCGACTCCGTGGGTGTATGAAAAGCGGTAGAGCTGATAGAGAACAAAAAGACCCAATACGATCAATGACGCGGGATATGACCAAAGCTTGCCCTTGAGCAGACCGACGACGAGCAACAGTTTCACGACGCCGTGGCCCATTAGGTAAAAGGCATAGAAATGCTTTTCCTGTACGGAAAAGTTCTTCGCCCAAGCCAGCAGGTGTGTTGCGACGAAATCATTGGAATCTTCGATCAGCTCTTCTTGCGTGAACTCATTGACGAGATTCGCGATTGCGCTTGTGCTAACAATCGCCAGAGCGATCCCGCCGCCGCACTCGATGAGGGCGTGAGCGCCCTTGAGGAGAACGCTTATCTAAAAAACTGATGAATCCTGCGTTCGTTCATGCGCACATCGAAACCAGGATCGAAACTCGCACTCCCTTGCCAAAGTATTCGAAGTAGTTGTCTGGAGTCGGAAACCAGGCGTACTTTGACGCGACGACAAACAACGTGAATCCGGCCACCAGTGCGACGATTCGATTTGCGTAGCTCATAAGGTCCCCCATCTCGAGTCCCGCCGCCGACCCGCAGCGGTCAACGCGACCATCGAAAGCGATCGTTAGTCGGGTCGACACAGATATCGGTAGAGATAGCCGGCCGTGCTGCCTTTGCGAAGGTCGACTATTCTTGGCGCCCGCTCCGAGTTGTTTGGCGAGTACCTGCTCGTTATGTCACCCGCAGCGGCTACGCTGGCGTAGGCCGTGACACTCTCTACTGAAATGGTTTGACGGCCGCAGTCGATGACAGCATCAAACTCGTTCGAGCGGTACCCTTTTACCGGGTAGCGCCCCTCCGCGCTCATCGCGCCGAGAATAGGCACGTCGAGGACATACTTGAATTGCACGATGGCTCCCGACCGGCGAATCGAAGCGGGGTCGACGTAAAGAGGATCGTGCTGCTGTTCAGGAACCGCCAGGCGCACCAGATCTCGGGCTATGACAGGGCCGCAGATACAAAGTGAACCCACAAGAAACAAGAGGACGGCAACAATCACGAGTGCTGGTTTCGTCATGACGGCAGGTTCGTCACCAGCGAAGATTTCATATCTTTCAAATCAATAACTTGTGTACGTTATCTGGCGGAGAGAGTGGGGTCAAGAAGCCGCGCCCGTCGGGCCTCTGCGGCCATTCGCGGTTTTTCACGGTCTATGCCGCCCCTCAGCCCAGGTCATGCGACGCGAACATCGGCAAAGAGATCATGGGCGACGAGAGGCCCCTTTAGCCAATCGAAGACCTGAAAGGGGTGGTCCGTGCTAATGAAGATATTCATCTCACCCGACCCTGCATCGTGACCATCGACCTCCGATGGATACGACGACTCGGGACGCATTGGGCTCGACCGTGATCGGATGCTCGGGGCCAGAGACCTTGATCGGCCTGGCTGTCATGGCGTCGGGCTGCCTGATGGATCGAGCTGTATCGACCAAAGTCCAATGGTGATTCGGATGGAGGCGTGCTAAAAGTTAAAAGCAATAATAGTTGACGCGACCCGCCTTTGCAGAGCGGACTCGCGCGGTGCCAAGGGAGAAAAACATGAGTAAATCATTTGATGCCGGTCGCGTCACCGGATTCGTCTCATGGGGCGCGATCGCCTCGTCGGTAATGATCCTCGCCGCGTGTGGCGGCGGCGATCCGAGCGCGCCAGCGAGCCAGGGTGGAGCGGTTGCCGCCCAGGCAACGACAGCAGCCGTCTCCGATGAAGCGGATTCGGACGTTCGAACCGTGCCCAAGGCGAACTGCAGTTCGGAAGACAATCCCGAGACCGCCCTGCAGGGACAGGTTCCAGCCTCGCTACGCGCGAGCGGATTCCAGGGCTTCAACTGCAATCTGAAGCTGATCGCCCAATACCGGGGCGAGGGCGCGAGCTGGCAGCACGCCTTCTTCACCGACCGCGACGAGCATCGGTGCAGCTACTACGACACTCAAAGTCCCGTGAATGGAACGGCGAACCGCACGCACCTCGGGACTGTCGTGGTCGACACGACCGATCGGAGAATTCCGAACGCGACGGCCTATCTCGAAACCACCGCTATGCTGGATCCCTGGGAATCGTTGAAGGTCCACGTGCCGCGCGAACTTCTGCTGGCCGAAAATGGAACCAATGCCGCGGGCGGACCCGAGCTGGACGTGTATGACATCTCGGGCGACTGCCGCATGCCTCAGTTGCTGGCCAGCGTTGCGACCGGAACGATCGCCAACGGCGACGCATCGGCGCTTCCCGCCGGCGAGGTGCTCAAGGGGCATGAGGGCAATGTCACTCCCGACGGCCTGACCTGGTACAGCGGCGACCGCGGAACGCCGAAGAAGTACACGGCGACCGACATCACCGACACGAGGCACCCGCAGCTCATCACGACGTGGACGTTGCCGCAGATCTATCCCGCGTCCTGGAGAGTGACCACGCATGGCCTTGCGGTCAGCGAGGATGGAAACCGCGCCTATGTGTCGCAGGCCGCGGTTCCGAGTGTGGCGAGCGTGACCGGCACGCTCGCTCCCGTCAACGGCGTCCTGATTCTCGATGTCAGCCAGGTTCAGGCGCGCGTGCCCAATCCGCAGATTACGGAAGTAAGCCATCTGTTCTGGCCCGACGGTGCGCAAAGTCAGATGTACATTCCGATCAAGGTCAAAGGCAAAGACTATCTCGTGGGAACCGACGAAGTCGGCCCCGGTGGGGGAAACAACACGGCCAATGTGCAGGCGGCCTGTAGCGCCGGTCTGCCCCTGTTCGCGATGGCGCGGATCATTGACATCTCGGACGAGACCCATCCCAAGGTCGCTTCGCGCATGATGTTGGAGATACACGATCCGGCAAATTGCAACGCGGTGCTGCCGGACATCGTCGGCTTGTCCAGTTTCACGTACGGAAGCCACTATTGCAGCGTCGACAACAAACATGATGCAACCACGCTCGCATGCGCCTACTTCAACTCTGGCCTGCGCATTTTCGATATACGCAATCCGAGGCGCCCAAAGGAAATTGCGTACTTCAATCCGCCCGGAGTGACCACGCCGAGCTACGGCTCGCAGCACTTCAACAAGACTCCACCTACACCTACCAGCTCGAATACACAGGCCGGAAATCCCGACTGGTGCAGCGCGCAGCTGCGCCTGGACGCCAGGCATGGCACGCTGGAGACGACCTGTCAGGACAACGGCTTTCTCGTGATGAAGTTCGAGAATGATGTTTGGCCGTTCCCCGAAAGCTCGACGCCCCCTGGGGCACAGAACTGATCGCGCACTTACGTTGCTGCACAGGCCTGGCCGGTCCGTCGGTGGTAGTTCGAGCGGCCCTCCTTCGCGCTGGCGCGCT
>Ga0307479_10000803_pt1 | contig 28554 bp, 22 predicted proteins | sample atmos_gasesECM4C_FD_203743 | JGI IMG/M metagenome (GOLD analysis project Ga0307479, IMG submission 203743) | Hardwood forest soil microbial communities from Morgan-Monroe State Forest, Indiana, United States - atmos_gasesECM4C_515 | ecosystem: Environmental > Terrestrial > Soil > Temperate... | reverse complement strand
AGTCCCGGGGCGATCTCGCCGCGCCGCCGCGCACCGCTCGCACCGGCGCGCGCGGCCACCCGGCGCGCCACCCACGGCTGCAGCACGAGCAGCGCGCAGGCGCCGAGGATGAGCCAGGGCACCAGCCTCTGGAACACGCCGGCCGGCCCGGCGAGCAGCAGGAAGGCGCCGAGCACGGCGCCGGCGACGCTGACCAGGCCGAGCCGCAGCACCCGCGATCCCTGGTCGCTCAACTCCCGCCGGTAGCTCACCGAGCCGCCGAGATACCCGGGCAGCAGCGCGACCGCGTTGGTGACGTTGGCGGTCAGCGGCGGGTAGCCGACCAGCAGCAGCGCGGGGAAGGACACCAGCGATCCGCCCCCCGCCACGGCGTTGATCCCCCCGGCGGCGAAGGCGGCCGCGGCCAGCAGGGCGAGGCGCGCGGCGTCGAGTTCAGGGGACACGGCGGGACTGACGGTAGCGTGGTCCGTCGGGCTCGCGCCGATACAATCCACCAGCCCATGCTCCGCTTCCTCACCGCCGGCGAATCGCACGGCCCGCAGCTGACCGTGGTCATCGACGGCGTTCCCGCGGGACTGCCGCTCAGCGCGGCGCGCGACATCGACCCCGACATGCGCCGCCGCCAGTGGGGCTACGGCCGCAGCAAGCGCCAGCTCCTGGAGCAGGATCGCGCCGTCATCCTCAGCGGCGTGCGCGGTGGTCGCACCCTGGGCTCGCCGATCACGCTGGTGGTTCGCAACCGGGTGTGGGAGGACTGGCAGAAGGTGATGCAGATCGAGGCGCGCGGCTTCAAGCCCAAGCCGGTGACCCGGCTGCGGCCTGGACACGCCGACCTCGCCGGCGTCCTCAAGTACGGCTTCGACGACGTGCGCAACGTGCTGGAGCGCGCCTCCGCCCGCGAGACGGCGGCGCGCGTCGCCGCGGGCGCGGTGGCCAAGGCGCTGCTGCGCAAGGTGGGCACCGACGTGCACTCCTACGTGTCGCGCGTCGGTCCCATCGAGGCTCCGCTCGTCCCCGCGTCGCAGATCGACTGGAAGGCGGTCGAGGAGTCACCGGTGCGCTGTCCCGACGAGGCGGCGGGGGCGCGCATGATCGCCGCCATCGACGAGGCGCGCGAGACCGGCGACACCCTGGGTGGCACCGCGCTGGTCATCGCCTCCGGAGTTGTGGCCGGACTTGGCTCATACGTGCACTGGGACCGCCGCCTCGACGGCCAGCTGGCCCAGGCGCTGGTGAGCATCCAGTCGGTGAAGGGCGTCGACCTCGGCGCCGAGGTGGCCTCGGTGCCCGGCTCGCAGCTGCACGACGCGCCGAAGTGGGTGGAGGGTGAGGGCTTCCGCCACGCCAGCAACAACCAGGGCGGCCTCACCGGCGGCGTCACCGACGGCGAGGACGTCTGGGCCCAGGTCCACTTCAAGCCCATCTCCACCATGCGCAAGCCGATGCGCAGCACCGACCTCACCACCAAGGAGGAGGTCAACGCCCACTACGAGCGCAGCGACGTCTGCCACGTGCCCGCGGGCGCGGTGGTCGCCGAGGCCATGGCCGCGCTGGTGCTGGCCAACGCGGTGGAGGAGAAGTTCGGCGGCGACTCGCTCGCCGACATCACCCAGTCGGTGCGCGCCTACAAGCGCCGCCTGCGCAACTCCTGAGTCCGTCGCTGCCCCCGCCGGGGGCGCCAGAGGGTACGCTTGTGCGCCGATGACCATCGGCAGCCCGGCGGACGAGTCCGAGCCGGCCCCTGGCAGGCTGGTCCCGCTGTTCCCCTCGCGACAGGCGGCTGGCCGGGCGGCGGCGCGCTACATCAACCGCCACCTCTCCTGGCTCGACTTCAACGCGCGGGTGCTCTCCCTCGCCGAGGACCCCGAGCGGCCGCTGCTGGAGCGCTGCAAGTTTCTTGCCATCTTCAGCAGCAACCTCGACGAGTTCTTCCAGGTGCGCGTCGGCGGCCTGCGCGAGCAGCTGCTCGCCGGGGTCACCGCGCCCTCGCCCGACGGGCTGACCCCGGCCGAGCAGCTCGACGCCATCCGCACCCGCGTCGACGAGCTGGTGGCGCGGCAGACGGAGGTCTTCAGCGCCGACATCGTCCCCCGCCTGGAGCGGGCGGGGATCCGCTTCTGCGACTACGTCGCCCTGCAGGACGGCGACCGCGCCCACGTCGACCGCGTCTTCGAGGAGAGCATCTACCCGGTGCTCACCCCGCTGGCCGTCGACCCGGCGCACCCCTTCCCCTACATCAGCAACCTCTCGCTCAACCTGGCGGTGGTGGTCGCCGACCCGCAGTCGCAGGAGCCGCGGGTGGCCCGCGTCAAGCTGCCGCCGCTGCTCGACCGCTTCATCCTCATGCCCGACGGCGTCCGCTTCGTGCCCCTGGAGCAGGTGATCGCGGCCCACCTCGACAGGCTCTTCCCCGGCATGTCGATCGTCGCCAACCACGTCTTCCGGGTGACCCGCAACGCCGACTTCGCGGTCGGCGACGAGGAGGCCGAGGACCTCATCGCCGCGGTCGAGACCATCCTGCGCCGCCGCCGCCGCTCGCCACGGGTGGTCCGCCTCGAGGTCGACGGGACGATGTCCGACGACGTCGAGGACCTGCTGCTGCGCGAGCTGGAGATCGAGCGCGACGAGGTCATCACCGTGCCCGGCGTCCTCGACCTGCGCGGGCTCTGGGCCCTCTACCGACTCGACCGCCCCGAGCTGAAGGACCCGCCCTGGACGCCGGTGACCCAGCCGCGGCTGGTCCCCAACCAGCGCGACGGCGCCCAGAACATCTTCGCGGTCCTCGACAGCGGCCCGGTGCTGGTGCACACGCCGTACGACTCCTTCGACACCTCGGTGGGCGCCTTTCTCGCCCAGGCCGCCGTGGACCCGCGGGTGCTGGCCATCAAGCAGACCCTGTACCGCACCTCCGGACCGAGCAGCCCGATCGTGCGCGCCCTGATCCGCGCCGCCGAGGAGGGCAAGCAGGTGGTCGCCCTCGTCGAGCTGACGGCGCGCTTCGACGAGGAGGCGAACATCGCCTGGGCACGCGAGCTGGAGGAGGCGGGCGTGCACGTCGTCTACGGCGTGGTCGGCCTCAAGACCCACGCCAAGACGTCACTGGTGGTGCGCCGCGACGAGAGCGGGCGGATCCGCCGCTACTGCCACCTGGGCACCGGCAACTACAACGAGCAGACGGCGCGCATGTACGAGGACATCGGCGTGCTCACCGCCGACCCGCAGATGGGCGCCGACGTCGCCGACCTGTTCAACTTCCTCACCGGCTACTCGCGCCAGGAGGAGTTCGGCCACCTGCTGGTCGCCCCGGTCACCCTGCGGCCGCGCCTGCTGGAGCTGATCGGCCGCGAGTCACGGCCCGGCGGAGTTGTGGCCATCAAGGTCAACAACCTGGCCGATCCCGAGGTCATCGACGCCCTCTACGCCGCCTCGCAGGCGGGCTGCGAGATCGACCTCATCGTGCGCAGCGCGTGCGGCGTGCGCCCCGGGGTGCCGGGGATGTCGGAGCGCATCCGGGTGCGCTCCATCGTGGGCCGCTGGCTGGAGCACTCGCGGATCTACCGCTTCGGCGCGGCGGGCGCGCCTGACGTCGAGTACTTCATCGGCAGTGCTGACCTGATGGTCCGCAACCTCGACGGTCGCGTCGAGCTCTGCGTCCCCATCCTCGACGCCGAGCTGCGCGCCCGGCTCGAGTCGGTGCTCGACTTCAACCTGCGCGACGACACCCTGAGCTGGCAGCTGCACAGCGACGGCGGCTGGACCAAGGTGCCCACGGTGCGCGGCTTCGACCTGCACGACGAGCTACAGCGGCAGGCGATGGCGCGCGCAGCGGGACGCGCCTGAGCCGGTCCTCGACGTCCGGCGGGGCTACGCTCCGACGGCGTCGCGACGGCCGGCGCCGGCGGGACGGCCGAGCCTGGCGTCCGCCTCGGCACCCTGCAGGCGAAGCCCGGTGGCCAGCACCTTGCCCACCTCGCGGTTGGGCACGCTGTAGTACACGACCCGCCCCGCGCGCCGGGACGCGACGAGGTCGAGGTCGCGAAGCACGCGCAGGTGCTGCGACACCAGCGGCTCGCCGATCGACAGCGTGACCGCAAGGTCGCTGGTGCACATCTCCTGCTGCAGCAGCACGTGGACGATGCGCAGGCGGTTGGGGTCGGCCAGCGCAGCGAAGAACTCGGCCACCGACTCGTGGTCGGTGCCGGCGATCAGCTCGCGTGCGCGGCGCACGTCGCTGACGTGGATGGAGCGCCGCGCCAGCGCCCCGGTCGGCTGAGCGGGCGTGCGCCGCCCTCCAACAGGTGCCATGACCGCGAAAGCATAGGACACGCCGGGTGCTTTCGTGGCAATGTGAGACCTCGCGTGGCCAACCAGCTCGACGAGCAGACCCTCGAGTCGGCGGTGATCGACGCCGCCCATCTCGGCGACATCAGGGGCGCGTTCGGCACGCTCCGCTGGCGCCAGCTCTGGCCGGCGCGCACCATCCGGCGCCGCCTGCTGGTGCTCGTCACCGTGATGGGGCCGGGAGTTCTGGCCCTGATCGCCGACAACGACGCGGGCGGCATCGCCACCTACGCGCAGGCGGGACAGGCGCAGGGCACGCGGCTGCTCTGGACGCTCGTCCCCCTCGGCGTCGTGCTCTTCCTCAACCAGGAGATGGCGGCGCGGCTGGGCGCGGTCACCGGAGTCGGCCACGCCCGGCTCATCTTCGAGCGCTTCGGCCGCCGCTGGGGCGCCTTCTCGCTGAGCGACCTGCTGCTGCTCAACGTGCTCACCCTGGTCACCGAGTTCATCGGCGTGCGCATCGCCGCGGAGCACGTCGGCATCGCCTCGCGTCCCGCCGTCGGCCTCGCGGCGCTCGTGCTCATCGCGGCGACGCTCTCCGGCGGCTTCCAGCGCTGGGAGCGGGTGATGTACATGCTGGTGGCGCTCGACGTCGTCCTGATTCCGCTGCTGTTCTTCGCGCATGCGCAGCCGGGCGTGGTGAGCGCGCCCTCGTCAGCCCCGGTGGAGTCGACGGTGCTGCTCGTCGCCGCCCTGATCGGCACCACCGTGGCGCCATGGCAGTTGTTCTTCCAGCAGTCGGCGGTGGTCGACAAGCGCATCACGCCGCGCTGGATGGCGTACGCGCGCCTCGACACCGCGGTGGGAACGCTGCTGATGCTCGCCGGGGCGGCCGCGGTGATGGCGGTGAGCGCCGCGGCGTTCACCGGAGGGTCCGCCGCACAGGTGTCGGGTGACGTCGGCGGCGTGCTGGCGAGCGTCGGCAAGCACGTCGGTCCCGGCATCGGCAACCTGCTCGCGGTGCTGCTCTTCGACGGCGCGCTGCTCGGCGCCGCGGCGGTGGCCATGGCCACGTCGTATGCCATCGGCGACGTCACCGGTGCGCGCCATTCGCTGCATCGCACGCCACGGCAGGCGCCGCTCTTCTACACGGTGACCACGCTGGTGATCGCGGCCACCGCCGGCGTCGTGCTCCTGCCCGGGGTGCCGCTGGGCTTCACCACCGTGTCGGTCCAGGTGCTCGCCGGCCTGCTGCTGCCCAGCGCCACCGTGTTCATGCTGCTGCTCTGCAACGACACCGCGGTGCTCGGCCCCTGGTCCAACGGGCGCGTCCTCAACGCGCTGGTGGCGACGACCATCGCGGCGCTGCTGGCGCTGTCGGGAGTGCTGGTGGTGACGGCGCTCTACCCGCGCGCCCCGGTGGTGACGGTGGTCGCGGTGCTCGGTGGCGTCGCGCTGGCCGGGCTGCTGGGTGTCGGTGGCGCCGCCGCGCTGCGCCGCCGCTCGCGTCGCGGGTTGTGGTCGGACCCGTCCACAACGCCGCGACTCGTGCTGCTGCGGGAGAGCGGCGTGCTGCTGGTGCCGAAGCGCGGCAGGGCGACGCCTCCGCTGGACGACGAGCGCGCCTTCTGGCGAACCCCGCCGCTGTCCGAACTGCGCCGTCCGGTGTGGAGCACGGGGCGGCTCGTCGGCATGGTGGCGCTGCGCATCTACCTGGTGGCCAGCGTCCTGCTCCTCAGCGGGCGGGTCGTCGCCGCCGCGCTGGGGCATTAAACGAACAAGAGCGGTACCGCTTACGGCGGCACCGCTCTTGCCTCTCGGCAGCAGCCGAACCTACTGGTTCAGGCCGTTGCTGATGTTCGAGAAGACGTTGTTGACCTGCTTGCCAACCACGGTCAGGATGACGATGACCACGATGGCGATGAGGACGAGGATAAGAGCGTACTCGACCATGCCCTGGCCTTCCTCACGCTCCTGAGCGCGGGCCACGAGCTCACGCAGACGCAGATACAGGTTGCTCAGCATTTCTGGTTTCACCTCCTTTGCTTGCAGGACTTCCGCCGCCCGATCGAGCGGTGTTTTTCGGAGCCCTGCAACCGTACGGCCCCCCCGTTCACCGCTCGTTCGCGTCGCGGTCACGGCTCAACGACGGCGAGCGCACGCCGCCGCGACGCCACGCTCGAATCGCAGCCGCCGTCAGGACTTCGCGACCGCAGCCTCGAAAGCGTCGATGCCTTCGAGACAGGGCCGTGACAACGAGCGTGGATCAGCCGCCGCGGCAGCCCTGGTTGCCGTAGAAGGCCGGCTGCGGTCGCAGCCAGTCGGCGGAGCGGTCGCCACCGTGGGAGTAGCAGTACGTGCCCGTGTTGCCCTGGTTGGTGGTGTAGCTGGTGCCCGAGGCGCTGAACCACACCGCGGCGGCGTCGCCGTAGAAGGAGTGGTCGCCGGGCCCGAAGCCGACTGACGCCTGGTAGTAGGGCGCGGCCCCGTGACCGGGGTTGGCGTACCGCGTGTCGTAGAGGCCCTGCTGGAACGACGCAGCGGTCAGGTTGGGACCTGCGCGCTGGATGCCGCCGGCCAGGACCAGCAGCTCCTCGTAGCGGTAGTAGGCGTACACGTCCTGGCCCGACTGCTGGTAGGCGTAGGCGGGGTCGGCCTCCTTGACGGCGCGGTACCAGAACTCGTTGCTGGGGTCGAGCACCTCGTTGTTGTAGTCGATGCCGATGACGTGGGCCTGCTGCGCCGCCGGGAAGTTCTCGCCCGACTGGTCGTAGGACAGGAACTGCTCGTTGCTCACCAGCCACTCTGGAAAGTAGGTCTGGTCGGTGGCCGCGTTCATGAGGTTGGCGAGCTGGAGAGGGCTGCACATGCACGCAACCGTGGTGACCCCGCCCTGCTCCATCTGGTTGACCGCCGCGGTGTCGTTGGCGCTGCTGTCGCTGAGCGCCTGCGCGGTGACCTGGGCGCCACAGGCGTTGAGCGTGTCGACCAGCGGCTTGGGGTCGATGGCGATGCCGTTGCTCGTCGTCTCGTAGTAGACGCCGATCCTGCGCGTGCCCCAGCTCGTCGCGGGCGGCGCCGGCTGTCCCGCGTATTGCGGCTTCTGTCCTTTGAGCTGGTTGCACCACAGGCCGCCGAGGTTGCTCTCCACGGTGTCGTAGCCCGGGACGGTCGACCACAGGTACGGCGACGACGCCAGGTGCGCCTCGGTCTCGAGGAGCGGCGACGACTGCACGCTGAGCACGCCGTCCTGGGCGAGGCGGTCGTAGTAGTAGAAGGCGGTGCCGCCGACCGGCGCGTAGCCGATGGAGGCGAAGGTGCCGCCATCGAGTCGCGACGCGGTGTCGGCGTCCTGCACCTGCTGCTGCGCGCTGGGAGTGGAGAAGCCGCCCAGGCCGCCGGTGATGGGGAACGACGTCAGGACGATCTGGCGTCCGTACAGCTCGAAGTGCGTGTTGACGAACCGGAGCAGGTCGTTGGTCAGTGTCGCGTTCTCGACGCCGGGCAGGCCGGGAGTGAGGTCGGGCCACGCCACGTGGATGGTGGTGCGCGTCACGCCGCGCGACGTGCTGCCGCCGTTGTCGCCGTCGAACGACTGCAGGCACGGCGGCGACTGCGGGTCCTCGGTCTGCCGTGGCGACGCGCCGTAGCAGCGCAACTGCGCCGGACGTCCGGCGAGCGGGTTGGGGGTCGGCGTCGCGTGCGCGCCGGGCATGGTGGCTCCCGGCGCGGGCGTGGGAGCGGGCGTGGCGGGAACGCCGGTGGGCGCTGATGCACCGAGTGCTGACGCGCCCTGTCCCTGCAGGCTCTTCTGGTGCGCGTGCTGCTGCACCTCGGGCGCGAACGCGGAAATGGCGGGCGGGCGCGACTGGCTCACCGCGACACCGAAGGCGGCGGCGACGACGAGGATGCTGACCGCGACGGCGCCGTTGGCGAGGGCGACCATGCGCGGCGGACGCGCGGAGCCCGGCTGCGCCTGCTCCGGCTGCTGCTCTTCGTGCTGTGTCATGCGCCACTCCGCCGGGGGACGACCGACGTCGACGACACGTCGCGCGAGTCGACGCTCTGCATCGCCGCGCCTGACACCTCGGTGCCGGTGACGATGGTCGTCTCGGCGACGATCAGGCCGCCGAACTGCGTGGCCACGTCGTAGGTGAGGTCGAGGCTCAGGTCCTGGTTGGGGCCGACCAGGCTGCCGGTGGCGTGAACCTGCCAGGCGTCGACCCTGGTGCCGCACGCGTCGGCGGTGGCGCGTCCGGTCACCGCGGCGGAGAGATGGATGGTGGTGCCGGACGCACTGTCGGTGCCCGCGGTGTTCCAGGTGGGCAGGTCGGTGCCGGGGAACTGCATGAGCAGGATGGGTGGCGCGAACTTGGCGACACGCGGCGTGGGCACGCCGCTGTCCTGCATCTGCATGGCGGTGAGGTAGAGGCCCGCCGCCTGCGACGTCGACACGCCCTGGACGTCGGTGGTGCCGTTGGGCGGTGGGATGACCTGGTAGGAGTAGGTGTCCTGCTGCAGCCCGGTGACTCCGCCCGCCGACGTGGTGACGTCGAAGGTGTAGCTGCCGGTCGTCCTGTCGGGCGCGCTGACGTTGCCGACGGTGTGGGTGAAGTGCGCCGGGAACGGGCGCGCGGGTCCGCCGCCGATGGTGTACGCGGAGTGGGCCAGGTCGGTGTGCCACACGTACGAGGCTGCGACAGGGGGAACAGTGGCGAAGGGATCCGCGGTGACGGCGGGGACGGCGTCGACCGCTGCGGTCGGGCACGACGCCGCCGGAGTTGCGGTCGGAGTTGGCGCGAACGTTGCCACCGGCGCCGGTTGCAGGGGGGCGCCGTAGATCAGCGGCGGCGCACCGGGCGGGGGCGCGGCAGCGACGCCCGCTCCGCTCGCGGTGGAGGGCGCCGGCTGCGACTGCGCACCGTAGGCGACGTCGCCAGGCACGGCGCGCACCGCAAGCGCGAAGGGCGCGGTGGGACCACACGCCGTCAGCAGCAGCGCGGTGAGCAGCAGCGGCGTGCGCTTCACTGCCGCGTCGCTCCTGACTGCTCGGAGGCGATCGGCGGCACGGGAAGCGCGACCAGTGGTGCACCGTGCTGGCGGTCGCTCATGGTCAGCACCAGCTCGTCGCCGGTCAGCATGGGGAACTCTCCGCGCAGGACGACAACTTCGAGCGTGTGGGCCTGCGGCGGAAACCAGAAGTAGATGCGCTGGTCGGGCTGCACCGAGACCCAGATCGGCTGGTGGAAGCGTGATGCCTCGTCCCTGCTGGCGACCTCGGTGTACTGTCCGGCGCAGCGGCAGGCGCCGTCGTCCAGCGGCACGCGTTCGACCATGTCTGTGAAGCCGCCGCCACCGAGTCGCTGGCGGAGTCCGTCGCTGACGTCCGCCGAGGTGCGGTCGACGTCGGCGCGCAGCAGCGACACCTGCACGGAGCCCTCGATGACGTCGCCGTTGTGGATGGTGTAGACGTGTCCAGCGGTGACCAGCGCACCGGCGCCGGCGGTGCGGAAAGCTCCCTCCACCGACGTCTGCCGCTGCATCGCCAGCGGCCCGACCGCCGGCGGTACCAGCGCGTCGAGCATCGCGTCGTCCGCGGCGTCGTCAGTGCGTGCCGCGGTCGACGTCGACGTGCCTGGCGCGGGGAGCATCGCGCCGCCCGCAGCGAGAAGCAGGACCGCCGCTCCGGCGAAGGCGACGCGCCGGCGCAGCAGCAGCCGGCGAGGATCACGCAGAGCGGCGCGTGGCGACAGCGAGACGTGCATACGCGGCCACAGGTTGGGAACCTCGTCGCTGTACGGGTCGCGCAGCGACGTCCGTGCGATCGCGGCGAGCATCCGGGTCAGCGGCGACTGCGCCGTGGCGACGCGACGCCGCACCGAGCGGACCAGCCACTCGGCGGCGTCCGCGTCGTCGTCGCGCAGGTCGCGCTGCAGGTCGCCCCACAGCGCGCGGGTCACCAGCCAGGCCAGCTCCGCGTGCTCTTCGTCGGCGTCGATCTCGGCGAGGAACTGCAGCGGCGTCAGCGCGGGATCGCCGACGGCCATGTCGCGCATGGCGTCGCGGAACTCCGCGTAGGCGACGGCGATGCGCTGCGACGGGCCACGCTGCAGCGCCCAGCGCATTCGGCGCACGCTGCGCAGGCGCTTGAGCAGCATCGGGTAGGCGATGGCCAGCAGCAGCAGGGCGATCGCCACCGGCATGGCGCGCAGCAGCCACCAGCGCGCCTGCTCGTAGAGGGCGAGCGTGGTGTGCTCCTGGACCGGCACGTAGACGAGCAGGCCGAGCTTGTCCGACGGCGTGATCCCCGCGTCCGCGGCGCGCTGGCTGCGATCGAACGTCGGCTGCGCGTGCGGCGGGACGCCGAGGATGGGCAGCCAGCCGTAGCCCTGGAACCACGCCTCCAGCCACGCGGCGCCGTCGTGTGGATGCACCTCGTACGTGCCGCTGCCGGCCGTCTGCGGCTCGTAGCCGAAGGCGATCCGCGAGGGGACGCCCGCCCAGCGCGCCAGCATCGCCTCGGCCGCGGTGATCTCGAACGGGTTGGCCCTGCCGCCGTTCAGCATCTGCACGACGCGCTGCGGCGACACCGGCGCCGGCGTCCCACCGCCAGCCGCGACCACCTTGTCGTACAGCGCCTTGCGCAGGAACTGCATGCGGTTGAACGGGTTGGCCGGTGCGTGCGCCAGCAGTTGCACGATCGCCTGCGGCGGCGCGGGCGCGCTGAGGAAGTCGCGCATCGCACTCGGGGCGGCGGGCGCAGCGGACAGCTGCTGGGCGGTGGGCAGCGCCGGTGCATCGAGCGTGTAGCTGAGCCCGGCATACGCCGGCTGGTCGGCCAGCTCAATGCGCCCCGTCTGCGCGTCGACGCGCAGCGCCTCGGCGGTGCCGCCCACGCGGTTGGTGTCGGGGACGGCGGGGAGCACGTGGCCGGGGAAGTCGCGGATGGTCACCTGCACCTGGACGCCGCGACCCTTCGGTGCGCCGGGCACCGCCGCCGGTGGGCGCAGCGCCTCCATGCGCGACGCGTCGTACGCCGGCAGCAGCCACTGCTGCGTGTTGCTGTCATAGGTGTCAAGAACGCCCGTGCGCAGGGGGGCGGTGTCGCCGCTCGAGAAGCGCACGGCGAAGAGGGCGCGGTCGGGTCCGGCCGGTTGCGGCTGCGGCGGCTGCGGCGGGACCACCCGGGCGGCGTCCGGGGTGGGGAAGAGCGCGCCGACGCGGCCCAGCCCTGCCACGGCGATCACCAGCACGGTGGCGAGCGCCGCGCCGCGAAGCAGCCTGGCGCGCTCGAACGACGATCCCAGTGCCGACGTCCGCGACAGGTCGGCGCCGTAGGCGACCGCCAGCGCCGCGGCGAGCAGGACCACGGCGCCGGCGACGGAGAGCAGCACGGCGTCCTGCGGCTGCACCAGCGCGGCGACGGCGACGACGGGGACCGGCAGCGCGACGGCGAGCATCGGCCGGTCGAGGCTCAGCGCCAGCGTCGTCGCCGCCGAGCAGACGCCGGCGAAGAGCACCACGAGGACCAGCCGCCACCCGGGGTCGAGGGCGACCGGAGGTTGCAGGATGCCGCCGTTGTGCAGCGCGTCGCCGACCAATGAGGGAATGGTCGCGCTGCCGCCGGTGCTGGGCAGGACCAGCAGCGAGCCGGTCACCACGGCGGCGGGGATCACCAGCAGCTGCAACGCCGTCGGCCTCCGCACCCGCGTTCCCGCCAGGGTCAGCAGGACGGCGACGGCGACACCGATCAGCCCCAGCCCACGCGCCGCGCCGGAGCGGAAGATGCCGCCCGTCATCCACGCCGCCGCTGCGGTGCTCAGCGACGCCGCGCCGAGTGTTCGCAGCAGCGCGTGGCGAGCGACCCCGGACGCGGGTGGCGTCATCGCGACCCCGCTCCCACCGCGCGCGAGAACACCGTCCCCAGCGCCGCACCGGGTCGCAGCTCGACCACCTGCGCGCCCATCTCCACCGCGCGCCGGACCGTCAGCGCGTCGGACTCCTCCCACACCACCGCGGCGACGAGCACCGAGCCGCCCTTCTCCACCAGCAGGCGCAACCGCGCGGCCGCGCCGGCGTCGAGACGCGGCGTGATCACCACGTGATGCGCGACGGCGGCGCGCACCCGCAGCACGCGGTCGAGCGCATCGTGCAGCGGCGTCGCCTCACGTTGCACCCGCGCCAGCGCGTCGAGCAACGGGATGCGCGCGCGGGGTCCGCGGAGGTCGACGGCGAGTCGCTCCGCGTTGGCCTCGAGGCCGACGCTGAAGCCGTCCTGCAGGTGGCGCACGCCGAGCGACGCCGCGCAGCGCACCGCCGCCTCGAAGGTGTCGGACACCTCGCCGGGACGGTGCGAGGCGCGATCGGTGTCGAGCAGCACGACGATGCGGTCGGTGATGCCCTGCTCGAACTCGCGCACCAGCAGGCGTCCTGTGCGCGCCGAGGCGCGCCAGACGACGCGGCGCAGGTCGTCGCCGGACACGTAGTCGCGCATGCCGTGGAACTCGAACCCGGCGGGCCAGGCGCGGCTGCGCGGCGGCCGGATGGGAGGGTCCTCCCATTTGCGCGCCGTCGGGCGGTCGAGGACCACCTCCGTCGACGGGTGGACGATGATCTCGGTGGCGTCGAGCAGCCGCTGCCGGCTGCGCGCCAGGCCGAAGGGGTCGGTCCACTCCGCCTGCAGCGGTCCCACGTGGTAGACGCCGCGACGGCGCGGGCGGATGCTGTACTGGTGCTGAACGTCGTGGTCGGGCGTCAGCGCAGCGACGGCGACGCGGACCGGCGGGCCCAGCGCATCGTCGAGCTGCTCCTCGACGACGAATGGCGCGAGGCGTCGCGGCGCGCGCAGGGTGATCTCGGCGACCACCGTCTGCCCTTCGCGCACGCGCAGGGGAAGCTGCGAGCGCTCGGCGCTGACGGCGCGCCGCCGCCGCGCCAGCCACCACGTCGTGGCCAGCAGCAGCGCGCCGGCGTAGACGAGAAGGAACAGCGCGCGTCCGCCGAGCGCGCGCGCGACGATCCAGCCGAGCAGCGCGAAGCCGGCGACGGCGAGGCCGTTCGCCGACAGGCCGAGGCGCTGCTCGACGCGTGCCAGCAGGTCCGCGCGCGCCGCAGGGCCGCGGCGCCGGGCGCCGATCATGCCGGGGCGTCGTCCGCGTCGCGCAGGTCCTGCTCGGTGCGCGCCGCACCGCCGACGCCGAGCGGCGGCTTGATCCGTCCGGCGATGCGCTCGACCACCTTGTCGATGCTCTCGTCGCGCAGCTGCGCGTCGGGGGTCAGCACCAGGCGATGGGCGAAGACGGCCGGCAGCACGGCGCGCACGTCGTCGGGATAGACGTCCTCGCGTCCGTGCGACGCGGCGACGACGCGTGCGGCGCGCATCAGGGCAAGCGACGCGCGCGTGCTGGCGCCGATGAGCAGTGAGGGATCGCTGCGCGTGGCCCGGCAGAGGTCGATGATGTACATCATCACCGGCTCGCTGACGGTGACCCCGCGCGCCCACTCGATGAGCTGCAGGACGTCGCCGCTGCCGGCGACGGGGCGCAGGTCGTCGATCGCCTCGCCGGCGATGTTGGCGCGCAGCACCTCGGCCTCGGCGTCACGGTCGGGGTAGCCGACGGCCAGCTTGAAGAGGAAGCGGTCGAGCTGGGCCTCGGGCAGCGGGAAGGTGCCCGCCAGCTCGATGGGGTTCTGCGTCGCCAGCATGAGGAACGGACGCGGCAGCGCGTGGGTGACGCCGTCGACGGTCACCGAGCGCTCCTGCATGGCCTCGAGCAGCGCGCTCTGCGTCTTCGGCGTCGCCCGGTTGACCTCGTCGACGAGCAGCACGCTGGTGAACAGCGGTCCCGGCTTGAAGACGAAGCTGCCGGTCTTCATGTCGATGATCGTCGAGCCGGTGACGTCGGAGGGCAGCAGGTCGGGGGTGCACTGCACCCGCGCGGTGGCCACGTCGATGGTCTGCGCCAGGCTGCGCGCCAGCATGGTCTTGCCGGTGCCGGGCAGGTCCTCGATGAGGACGTGTCCCTCGGCGAGCACGGCGGTGAGCACCATGCGCACCACCTCCGGCTTGCCCTTGATGACCCGCTGCATGTTGCTCGCCATGGCCTCGAAGCGCGCCCGGAACGACGCGGGGTCGAGGCTCGGTGTTTCGGCCGGGAATGGCCGGATGGTGCTCATGCCGTTCTCCCCAGGTAGGCGTTGACCACGGCGCTGTCCGCGATGACGGTGCGCGGTGGTCCGTCGGCGATCACGCGTCCCTCCGCCATCGCCACCAGGCGCGTGGCCACGGCGGTGACCAGCGGCAGGTCGTGCTCGATGATCAGGATGCTGCAGCCCGCCTCGGCCGCGATGCGCCCGATCAGCGGTCCCAGCGCCTCGGTCTCGCTCTGCGCCAGGCCACTCGACGGCTCGTCGAGGAGCAGCAGTCGCGGCTGGGCGGCGAGCATGCAGGCGAGGTCGACGATGCGCCGCTGTCCAGTGGACAGCTCGCCGATGAACTGCTCGGCGCAGCCCCCGAGCCCGAGGCCGTCGAGCAGCGTGTCGACGCGGCGCGCCGAGTGCCGCCGCTGGGTGCGGTCGAGCGCCAGCGCGATGACCTCGCGCACCGTCATGGCGCTGAACAGGTGCAGGTCCTGGAAGGAGCGCACCAGGCCGCGCTGTGCCCGCGCCTGCGGAGCCAGGGTGGTGATGTCCTCACCGAAGGCGCGCACCGTTCCTGCCGAGGGTGTCACGAACCCGGAGACGGCGTCGAACAGGGTGCTCTTGCCCGCCCCGTTGGGACCGATGACGCCGACGACCTCGCCGCCGCCGACGGTGAGCGACACGTCGCGCAGCGCGTCGACGCCGCCGAAGCGAACCCGCAGGTCCTCGACGCGCAGCACCTCTTCGCCCGCCTCGTCGTGCCGTTGAGCAGGGCCCGCGACCGCGCCGCTCGCCATGCTCTGCCCCAGGAAGACGCTGCGCGCCAGGTCGCCGCGCTGGAGCAGCTCCGCCGTCGCGCCCTCGAAGACGACGCGTCCCTTCTCCATGAACACCGCCCGCTCGGCGATGGTGAGGGCGACGTCGACCGACTGCTCGACGATCACGACGGTCGTCCCGCCGGCGTTGATGCGGCGCAGCACCTCGAGCAGCTGGGCCACGACCGCGGGCGCGAGGCCGAGGCTCAACTCGTCGATGAGCAGCAGCCGCGGCGCCAGCAGGAATGCCTGCGACAGCGCCAGCATCTGCTGCTCGCCGCCGCTCATGTTCCCGGCGAGCTGCTCCATGCGCTCACGCAGCACCGGGAACAGGCTGAGCACCGCCTCGACGCGCGTAGAGCGTTCGTCGCCGTCGGCGATGGACTCCGCGGCCACGCGGAGGTTCTCGGCGACACTGAGCCGCGGGAACACAGCGCGCCCACCCGAGACCAGCGCCACACCGCGCTCGACGAGCAGGTGCGCAGGCGAGTGGGTGACGTCGACGCCGTCGAACACGATGGCGCCGCTGCTCGCCTCCTGCACTCCCGCGATGGTGCGCAGCAGCGTCGACTTGCCGGCGCCGTTGGTGCCGAGCAGGGCGAGGACCTCGCCGTCGTGGACGTCGAGGTCGACGCCGAAGAGCACCCGCGCACCGTCGTGGACGACGTCGACGTCGCGGCACACCAGCAGCTTGCCGCGCCCCGCGGCGCGCGCTCGTCGCGCCTCCTCGTCAGCCATGCTCGCCGCCAGCGCCGCGCGCATGTCGGCGGCGACGTGCAACCCACCGGTTGCCAATAGCCCCGCGGCGACGAGGAACAGCGGCAGGTAGGGGAGGAGCTGCATCCGCGCCGGCCAGCCCGCGCCCTGGACGGCGCCGACGCCGTAGAACAGGATGGGAAACGACAGCAGCATCCACGGCGCCCAGCTGGTCATGCCCATCGCCCGCACCCGCGCCGGCGTCACCAGCGAGACCACCGCGATCAGCGGCGGGCTGTAGCCGGGATGGACCAGCAGTGAGCACGCCGCCGCGATGCAAGCGGCCGCGACCGCGAGCCACAACGTCGGCGCCAGCGCGCAGACCAGCAACGCGAGCATCAGCACCACGCAGATGCCCCCGACGAGTCCCAGCACGCGCGCGGGTCGCTCCATGAGCATCCGCGTGGCCAGAACGCTGACCAGGACCTGCCCGCCCAGCGTCACCGCCGCCTCCGCCGCCGCGACGAGCCCGTACTGCGCGGCGCCGAGGTGCCACTGCACCGAGAAGTAGATGGGCAGCAGCACGAACACGAAGCTCGCCGCGGAGAGGAACGGCATGGCCAGCCAGACGCGGCGCAGGGTGCGCACACTGTTCAGCGCGCGCCACGACTCCTTCCACCCCGCGGGCGGTTGCGCGTGCCGCGCGGTGTCGGCATCGGCGCCCATGGCCAGGCGGTCCTGCTCGCCGCGCACCGGCTCGCGCACCGTGAAGTAGAGCGTGGTCAGCAGCAGCGAGAAGGAGCCGAGCACGATGAACGCGGTGCGCCACCCGTACCCCGCGGCGATGACGCCGATGACGATGGGCGAGAGCACCGCGCCGAGGCTGCCGCACTGCAGGACGAACCCGAAAGCCCGCGCGCGCACCTCGGGCGGATAGGAGTCGCTGAGCAGCGGCATCGCCGCGGGCTGGCTGACCAGCTGGCCGCCGGCGGCGATGGCGCGTCCGGCGAGCAGCTGTCCCGCTCCCGTCGACAGCCCCATGGTGATCGAGCCGAGATGGAGGACGACACCGCCGGCCCGCAGCATCCACACCCTGCGCACCCGGTCGGCGATCCAGCCGAACAGCGGCGCCCCCAGGGTCTGCCCGACCTGCAGCACGTAGCTGAAGACCACGAGAAACTGCAGGTCGTAGCCGAAACTCGGGCGCATCTGGGGGATGAGCACGAAGAGCGCCTGGTAGTCGGCGCTGCCCAGCAGCTGGACCAGGCCGACGACGAGCAGCGGCGTCACCGCGTGGCCCGCCGCGATCGACCACGGGTTCACTTGCGCCGCATAGACGGCGAGCCGATCGCGCAGTGCGGAACGGCGCGGAAGTGCAGCGGCGCGCGCGGAGTCGAAGGGCCGCGCCGGCGCCGGCGACTCGGCTTGGGCGGCACCCGCGGCCGCAAGACGCGCCGAGGGCACCTGCGGCCGCGCCGCGATCACCTCAGCCACCCGCGCCACCGTCCGCAGCGTTGCTCTCGACGTCGAGCCGGTAGCGCACCGGCACGTGGGCGCGCCCGCCGCCACCCGGCGTGCGCAGCGCGGTGATCGCGGCCGCGCCGCGCCCCTCCACCGCCGCCTCGGCGATCAGTCCCGGTGCGTGGACCCGATACCGCACCGCCACCCGGCGCAGCACGGCGTCACGCGTTGTGGCCAGGAGCTGCACCAACCCGCCGGGCGCGGCGAGGAGCACGAAGACCACGCCGCCACCGCTGGCCAGGAATCCCACCAGCTGGTTCGACGAGCTGAGCAGGAAACCGAGGTAGACAGCGCCGAGCACCGGTCCCCACAGCGAGCCCATGCCGCCGATCACGACCATCAGGAACACGGCGATGCCCATCTCCGGAGTCAGGTCGGGCGCGTGCACGCCGTGCTCGTTGTAGGCGAGCAGCGCGCCGGCCATGCCGGTGAGCCCGCCAGAAAGGGCGAAGGCGACGAGCCGAACGCGCGCGGGGCTGACACCGAGCGCACGCGCCGCCTGCTCGTTCTCGCGACTCGCGATCAACGCACGCGCGGTGCGGCTGCGGCGCAGCGCCGCGGTGCCGAACAGGGCCGCACCCAGCAAGGCGAGGACCAAGTAGTAGAAGACGCGCTGGTCGTCGAGGTCGAGGCCGAGCAGCACCGGACGCTGCACCGTCTGCGGCAGCGCGGCGCCGAGGTAGTTGCCGCTGATCACCACCAGCGACACCGTCAGCGCCATGGCCAGCGTGCTGACCGCGAGGTTGAGGCCGCGCAGCCGCAACGCGGGTAGCCCGACGAGCAGCGCGGCGACACCGCCCGCACCAGCACCGGCGACGACACCGGCGACGAACGACAGCCCCGTCCCCGCGCTCAGCATCGCCGCGACGTACGCGCCGATGCCGGCGATGGCCAGCTGCCCCAGGCTGATCTGCCCGCCCCAGCCGGTCAGCACCAGCAGCGACACGCCGAGCATGGCGTCGATGCCGACGCGGGTCGCGGTGCTGACGTCGTCCGGCGACATCACCACCGGATAGGCGAGCACCACGACGGCGAGCAGCGCCGCGCCCCAGCGCAGCCACCCCTGTACCACGGGAAGCCGGCGCAGCGCCTGGGGAATCGGCCGCACCTCGCGCGCTGCGAGCCATCCCGAGGCGGCGTCGCTCTCGGCACGGCTGCGCGAGCCGCGCTGCAGCAGCAGGAACACGGAGATCACCGCGAGCAGCAGCGCCGAGTAGACGTCGGGCGCGTTGACGCCGGCGTGGATGCCCTGTTCGAGGATGCCCAGCGCCAGCGCACCCGCCACCACCGTGGGCAGGCTGCGGAAACCGCCGATCACCGCCGCGGCGAGGATGCCGGTGAGCGTCACCACGTCGAGCGGGCGGTCGGCGTGCACGCCCGCGCTGGTCGTCGCCAGGCACGCCGCTACGCCGCTGAGCGCGCCGGCGATCAGCCAGACGACGCCGCCGAGCGAGTCGACGTCGACACCGAGGGTGCGCGCGCGCTGCGGGTTGTCCGCCGCGCCGCGCACCGCGACGCCGCGGCGGCTGCGCAGCAGGAAGGCGCCGAGCCCCGCGCACGCGAGCAGCGCTGCCAACACCGTGGCGACGTCCGAGGCGGTGAACGTCGTCGGCGCGACGGTGAGCGACACGTGCACGGGCAACGGCACCGGGTTGCTGAGCTGCACTCCGGCAGTCGTGCTGTCGAACATCGAGGGCAGGGCCGCGGCGATGCCGGCGAGCAGCTGCGCGATGCCGATGGTGAGCACGGTGGCGACGAGTCGCGGCGCGCCGGCGAAGCGTCGCACCAGCAGCGCGTGCGCGAGGTAGGCGAGGAGCGCGCTCAGGGCGACGGCGAGCAGCATGCTCAGCCAGAAGTCGACGGCGAGGGCACCGGCCGACGCGTGGTCGGCGCCGCCGGGAACGCAGGGGCCGCAGACGAACGCGGCGAAGCGGAGGAACTCGTGCCGCTGCGCCATCTCGCTGAACAGCACCGCCGCGGTGGCGCCGACCTGCACCTGGGCGAAGTTGACGATGCCGCTGCTGCGGAAGACGAGCACCAGCCCCAGAGCCTGCAGGGCGACGGCCGACCCGCTGACCACGCCGAGCCCGAGCAGTCCGCCGCTCAGACCGCGACCCACGGCGAGCGCGGCGACGAGCACCGCCGCCAGGCCGAGCAGCTCGGGCCGCTCGCGCGGAAGCCGCCGCAGAGCCTCGACCGGCGAGCTCATTCCCACACCGTGACCACCAAGCTCAGTTCCTCTTCCCCGCGCCCCGGCGCCACTCCGCCAGGACTGGTATGCCAGCGTACTGTAGCAGGCCAGCCATTGCTGACCAAGAGCTTTGGGCGGCACATGGCGGCGCGTAGGAGCACTGGTATACTGACGTTCCTCGTCGGGGCAGCCGGCCCCGGCCCGCTCGGGAGGGATGCGCGACGCATGGTCGCGTCGACCTGGCGTCACCAACACAGACAGCGGCGGGCGCGCCCGCGATGCAGGGCACGGCTGCGCCACGGCGCCGTCGTGCTCGCGCCCCTGCTGCTCTCCGCGTGCAGCTTCCAGCCGGCACCGCAGGTCCGCCACGGTGGCACGCTGGTGCTCGCCGTCGACGCCGCGCCGCGCTCGCTCAACCCGCTGACCGCGGGCGACGTCGCCTCGGTGCGCGCCTACACGCCGCTGTACCCGCTGCTCTACAGCGCGCGACCCGACCTGAGCATCGCCCCCGACCTCGCGGCCGCGATGCCACAGCTCAGCGGTGACGGCACGACGTGGACCGTTCCGCTGCGCCACGACGCGCGCTGGAGTGACGGCAACGAGATCAGCGCCGCCGACGCCGTCTACACGGTGACCACCGAGATGGACCCGACGCTCGCCGGTGACGCGAGCTTCGACTGGTCGGGCGTCACCAAGGTCGACGCCGTCGACGTGCACACCGTGCGCTTTGCCCTGCGCGCGCCCGACGCATCGTTCGCCGCGCGCCTGGTCACGCCCGTCGTGCCTGCGCACGTGCTCTCCAAGTACAAGCCCGCGCAGATGGACACGGCGTTCTTCGACTCCACTCCGTCGGTGAGCGGCGGACCGTTCCTCTTCAAGGAGCGCGACACCGTCCGCGACGCGCTCACCTATGTCGCCAACCCACACTGGTATGGCGGCGCACCCAACGTCGACACGCTCACCGTCAAGGTGGTGACCGACCCGCAGCTGGTGGCGCCGATGCTCGCCCAGGGGCAGCTTCTCTGGGCGCCAGGGTTGACCCGCGCCGGCGCCGACGACGCGCGGCAACAGCCAGGGGTGCACGTCGCCGCCTTCGCCGACCTCGGCTACGTCGCGTTGCAGTGCAACGACCGCAGCACCTCGTCGACGGGCGACGTCGCGGTGCGTCGCGCGCTCGCCTATGCCATCGACCGCGACGCGGTTGTCCGCGCGGCGCTGGGCGGCGACGCCACCGTGCTGTGGGGCGACGTCCCGCCGCAGTCGTGGGCCTACGATCCCGCTGCGGCGCACCGCTACACACGCGACGTCGCCAAGGCACGCGCGCTGCTCGACGGCGCTCACGGCGCCACGCCGCTCGACCTCGACCTGCTCTACCCGCGCGGCGACACGGCGCGTGAGGCCGCGGCCAACGCCATCGCGGAACAGGCGGCGCCGGCCGGGTTCCACATCACCGCGAGGGCGCTCGACCCCGTCGCCCTGCACACCGCGCTGACCTCCGGCCAGTTCACGCTGGCCTTGACAGAAACCGGCACCTCGCTCGACCCCGACGACAGCGCCGCGCTGGGCGCGCAGAACTGGGGCGGCTACGCCGGCGCAGACATGAGCCGTCTCCTCCTCGCCGAACGCAGCGCCTCCGCCGCGCCCGGCGTCGCACTCGACGCGCAGCGCAAGCCGCTGATCAGCAGGGTGCAGTCGCTGCTCAGCACCGACCTGCCCTTCATCCCGCTCTACGCTCCGCTGCAGCACGCCGCCTGGAACGTCACCGTCGCCGGTCCGGTCGCCGGCGCGCAGCTCGACCAGGACCGCGACTCGGCGATGTACGGCCGCTGGTACCTGTCGGCATGAGCCCGCGACCGCGCCCCGACCTCGCCGACGTCGCCTACGCGCGACTCGCCGGCGAGATCGCCGGCGGCGCGATCCCCGCGGGTGCGCCGCTCAACGAGCGCGAGGTCTCCATCCGGCTGGGCATGAGCCGCACCCCGCTGCGCGCCGCGCTGCACCGGCTCGCCCTGGAGGGCCTGGTCGTCACCGTTCCCAACCGGGGCACGTCCGTGGCGCCACTCGATCCGTGTGACGTCGAGGACAGCATGGCGGTGCGCGAGGCGCTGGAGATCGCCATGGCAGAGCGGGTCATCGCCGATCACGTCGACGTCGACCCGGCCGCCGTCGACGAGCTGCTGGCGCTGCAGCAGCGCGCCATCGAGCGGCTCGACTCGCCCGCCTTCCTGCGCGCCGACGAGCAGTTCCACATCCACCTGCTGGCGGCGGCCGGCAACCGCCGCGCGGTCGAGGCGGCGCAGCGCAGCTGGCTGCACGTCAGTCGCGCCCGTTGCGTGGCGCCGATCACCCTCACCCACATGCGCGACGCGCTGCGCGGCCACCGCGACATCGCCGCCGCGCTGCAGTCGCGCAGCCTGCCGCGCACCCGCCAGGCGATCCACGACCACCTCGACGCGTCGCTGCGCCACCTCCTCGCCCACCAGCCGCCGGCCAACGGCCAGGCCCCCAGGCGGGGCGTCACCAGACCGTAGCGTCACGCAACGCAAACCCCGCTATGCTGCGCGGCATGAAGCGCACCAGCTTCGCCGGGATGGAGTGCTCGGTGGCCCGCACCCTCGACGTGGTGGGGGAGTGGTGGAGCCTGCTCGTCCTCCGCGACGCCTTCTGCGGGGTGCGCCGCTTCGAGGACTTCCAGCGCAGCCTGGGGATCGCCCGCAACATCCTCACCGACCGGCTGCAGACGCTGTGCGACTGCGGCGTGCTGGAGAAGCGCCGCTACCAGGAGCGACCCGAGCGCTACGAATACCGCCTCACCGACAAGGGTCGCGACCTCTACCCGGTGCTGCTCTCGCTGATGCGCTGGGGTGACCGCTGGGCGACGGACGCGTCCGCCGGGCCGCCCATGGTGCTGACCCACAAGGCGTGCGGGCACGACGTCATGCCGGTGCTGGTCTGTCCCGAGTGCCGCCAGGACGTCGAGGCGCGGGGCATGGCCTGGCGGCGCCCGCAGGGGGTTGCATCGGGCAACTGACCGTGGCATGCTCTGGGTTGCATGATGCAACTGGAGGGCGCCACCCCCGAGGCCCCGGCGCGGCGGAAGCCACACCGCATGGTCAGCCTTCGCGACGGAGGACGGGTCGCCCTGCGGCCCCTTCGCCCCAGCGACCGTGAGCTCTACCTGGCGGGCTTCGAGCACCTGAGCCCGGCGACCCGCTACATGCGCTTCTTCTCGCCCAAGGCGCAGCTGACCGACCGGGAGCTGCACTACCTGCTCGACGTCGACCATCACGACCACGAGGCCATCGTCGCCATCGACCAGCGGAGCGGGGAGGGGATCGGCGTGGCCCGCTACGTCCGCGACCCCGAGCAGCCCGACGTCGCCGAGATCAGCATCGTCGTCGCCGACGAGCACCAGGGCCGCGGCCTGGGCGCCCTTCTCATCGGCTTCGTCGCCGAGCGCGCCGCCGCCGAGGGCATCGCCCGCCTGCGCGCCATGGTCCTCGCCGACAACCACCGCATGGTCCGGCTGATCCGCACCCGCTGGCCCCGCCACCACGTCCACCGCGGCCAGGCCGGCGTCCTCGAGCTCGAGTTCGAGGTCACCCCAGCGCGCCCCGAGCCCTCGCTGTCCAGCTGAGTGCCAGCATGCTGGCAACCGTGCTAGGATCTTCCCCGTGCCCGAAAAGACAACCTTTCGCCTCCCCGAGTGGGAGATGGAAGAGATGCGCGCCCTGAGCCGCCGGCAGCGGCGCTCCCTCAACACTGTGGCTGCGGACGTCATCGCGACGGGACTGCGGCATGCGCCGGAGGAGCAGGCGTCGCTGGCGGTGCTGCTGGGACCGCTGCTCGCCCGTCCGGCGCAGCGGCGGTGGACGGGGGCGACGTGGAAGCCGTCGCCCGTCAAGCTCACCGACGCCCTCGACTGGACGCGCGGAGAACGCTAGGTGCCGACGTACCTCGACACCAGCGCGCTGCTGCGCGTCGTCGAGAAGCGCGGCGAGTACTCGATTGTCGACGCCGCGCTGCGCGACGAGCCGATCACATCGTCGCTCGCCGAGCTGGAGTGCTGGGCCAGCCTGCACAAGAAGTGGCTGGACGGCGAGATCGACGCGACAGAGCGCGACGTGCGCCTCGAGGCGGCGAAGACGACGTTGAGCTCGATGGTCCTGCTCGCCGTCGACGAGGAGGTCTTCGCCGACGCCTTCACGCTGACACAGACGCACCCGCTGCGCACACTGGACAGCCTGCATCTGGCCACCGCAGCGGTCGCCCGGCGTCATGCCGCGCCGAGAGGAGTCCGCGTGCGCTTCTGCACCGCGGACCGGCGCCAGGCCGAGGCCGCCGAGCGCCACTTCGGTGCCGACCAGGTCGACGTCGTCCCGCCCTGGCGCTGAGCGGCTAGAGGCCGCGTACGAACGCGGCGACGCGGTCCAGGGCGTCGTCGAGCACCGGAGCCAGGCCGTGCTGCACGCCGGGGTAGGTGTGCAGGGTGGCGTTGGGCAGCAGGGTGATGTTGGCGCGCAGCAGGTCGATGCGGGCGAAGGGGTCGGACTCGCCGGAGAGCAGCAGCACGGGGCAGGTGATCCGCGGCCAGTGCTCGACGCGCAGCTCCTCGGGGTGTCCGGGGCGGTGCAGCGGGTAGCTGAGCAGCACGAGCCCGCGCACCGGCGCTTCGGTGGCGAGCATCGAGGCGACCCGCCCGCCGAAGCTGTGCCCGCCGATCACGAACGACGCGGGATCGGCCTCGATGCGCCGGGCGAAGACGGGGATCGCCCTCTCCGCACGCCCCCTGGGGAGGTCGATCGCCTCGGCGGGAATGCCGCGGTGCTCCAGCCCCTCGACGTGCGGACGCATCGACGCCGCCGTGCCCGACGCGCCGTGTCCGAGGATCACGCGGAGTGCTGCTGCCATCCCGGCAGCGAATGCTAGCGCCGAGCACGACACCTCTTAACGTCCCGCTCGCTCCCCCACAACCGTCCGCAGGGCACACTCGGGGCCGACGGACGGCAACTCCCACTCCACGGCAGGGAGGCTGGTGGTCCCCCGGCCGCCGCCTCCTCTGCCCGGGGGGAAGGCTGTCAATCGGCCGCACTCCAGCGGCGAATGATGGCCTGGGGGTGCTCCCCCCACCGCGCGCGTCAGCGCGCAGAAGGACGGGGTAATCCCGTCGCTCAGTGGCGGACGCGGTCCCTCGCCCGATCGAGCACGCCGACCACGGGAATGCCCACCGCGCCCGCATTCGGATGGGGGTGCGTCGGCGCGAAGCGTTCAGCGCGCTCCACCATTGCACCGAGACGCATGCGCTCGCGGCTGCCGAGATGCTGGCGGAGCAGGGGAAAGACGAGCGTCTCCTCGGTCTGGACATGGTGGCGGACACCCTCGAAGAGGCGTCGCACCAGCTCGTCGAGCTCGTCGCCGCCGGGCTCGGACTCCTCGATGGCGGCGAGCAGCCGCATCGCCTCCTGCTCCTGGGCGCGCACCTCGACGACCAGGTCGTGTCCGTCGGGAAGCTGGCGGCGCACCAGTGGATGGACCAGCTGCTCCTCGACCGCTTCGTGGATCGAGAGGTGCCGCCTCAGCGTGCGCAGGGTGCCGCGGCGCGCGTCGGGAAATCCGGCGGCGCGCTCCCAGTCGTCCATCAGCCGCTCGCTCTCGCGGTGGCGCGCCAGCAGCAGGTCGACGACCTCCTCGCCTTCCAGCCTGTCGCCGTGCCGGCGGCGGCGCAGCAGCAGCCCGATTGCGCCGCCGAGCAAGGCTACGGTGAGCAGCCCCGCCGCGGAAACCCGGGCTGCGAGCCTCCGCATGAAGGCGAGCATCGACACCCTCCGGATTCAGCGCCCCTGCTCGATTCCCTTGGTACGCCCGCCCGGCGTCCCCGCCCACGGCGACACTAGCACCCCTGTACCGCTGCAAATCGGCGCTCCCCGGCGCCGCGCCCGCGGCCGCGCCCTGTATGGTTCTGCGGCCATGAAGGTGCTCGGACTTCGCCTCGCCGCCCTGCTTCCGGCCGGCGCCGCCCTCCTGCTCGCCGCCTGCGGCAGCACCGGCAGCGGCCTCCCCAGCGTCACTCCGCAGAATTTCCACATAACGCCAAAGCCCGACAGCACGCCGATCCCCGTCGGCACCAACGGGGGGAGTGGCGCGCCGAGCAATGCGTGCAGCGCTGCGCAGTTCGGCAGCCCGCTCCAGCCCAAGGACGCGCCCTCGGACGTGCATGCGTACACCGCGCCGCCGGCGATGCAGATCGACACCGGCAAGCTCTACCAGGTCACCATCAAGACGGCCAAGGGTGACATCGGGCTCTGCCTGCAGCCCAAGCTGGCGCCCAAGACCGTCAACAACTTCGTGGTGCTCGCCCGCAACCACTTCTACGATGGCATCAAGTTCCATCGCGTGGTGGCCGGCTTCGTGATCCAGGGCGGCGACCCCACGGGCAGCGGCCAGGGCGGCCCCGGCTACCAGTTCGCCGACGAGCCGGTGCAGGGCGACTACGTCGCCGGCTGCGTGGCTATGGCCAACGCCGGTCCCAACACCAACGGCTCGCAATTCTTCATCTGCACCGCGGACGACACCAAGCTTCCCAAGCAGTACAACCTGTTCGGCCTCGTGAGCAGTGGCATGGACGTCGTGCTGAAGATCGCCATGGGCGACGTGATGAGCAGCGTCACGGTGCAGGAGCAGTCGTAGCCAGCGCCTCCCGGTCCCGCGACGACCTGCGCAACGTCGCCATCATCGCCCACGTCGACCACGGCAAGACCACGCTGGTCGACGCGTTGCTCAAGCAGTCGCGCGTCTTCGCCGAGCACGAGCAGGTCGGTGAGCTGATCATGGACTCCAACGATTTGGAGCGCGAGAAGGGCATCACCATCCTGGCCAAGAACACCTCGGTGCGCTATCGGGGTGTGAAGCTCAACATCATCGACACGCCCGGGCACGCCGACTTCGGCGGCGAGGTGGAGCGCGTCCTGGGCATGGCCGACGGCTGCCTGCTGCTGGTCGACGCCGCCGAGGGACCGATGCCGCAGACGCGCGTGGTGCTCAAGCAGGCGCTGGCATTGGGACTGCGCCCGATCATCGTGGTCAACAAGATCGACCGGACCAACGCGCGTCCCGACGAGACCGTCGAGGCGGTGCACGACCTGCTGCTGGAGCTGGCGACGGACTCGGAACAGCTCGACGCGCCGGTCGTCTACACCAACGGCCGCGAGGGCACGGCGACGCTCGACCTGCGCGTCGCGGGAACGACGCTGGAACCGCTGCTCGACACCGTGCTGACCCACGTGCCACCGCCCGTCGCCGACCCGGACGGCCCGCTGCAGCTGCTGGTCAGCGCCCTCGACCACGACTCGTACCGCGGACGGATGGCGATCGGACGCGTGGTGCGCGGCGTCATCGCGCCGGGCATGCCGGTCGTGCTCTGCGCGGCCGACGGTGTGAGTGCACGGCAGCGCATCGGCCAGGTGCTGGTGGTCGAGGCGCTGGAACGACTTCCCGTGGAGTCGGCGGCGGCGGGAGAGATCGTCATCGTCACGGGGCTGGCCGACGTCGCCATCGGCGACACCATCGCCGACGCCGACACACCCGAGGCGCTGCCGCGGCTGGAGGTCGGCGAGCCCACGCTGCGCATGCAGTTCAGCGTCAACCAGTCGCCGTTCTCGGGGCGCGAGGCCAAGCAGTCGTCGACGTCACGGCAGCTGCGCGCGCGGCTCGAACGCGAGCTGCTGACCAACGTCGCCCTGCGCGTCGCCGACGGACCCACTGCCGACATCTTCGAGGTGAGCGGCCGCGGCGAGCTGCACCTGGCCATCCTCATCGAGACGATGCGGCGCGAGGGCTACGAGTTCGAGGTGTCGCGTCCCGCGGTGATCACCCGCGAGGTCGACGGGCACCGCGTCGAGCCGGTGGAGGAGTGCCTCATCGACTGCGGCGCGGACCACGTCGGCGCGGTCACCGAGGCGCTCGGCTCGCGCGGCGCGCAGCTGCACTCGATGCGCACCGACGCCGGCGGCGGCGTGCGCCTGACCTACGTCGCGCCGACCCGTGCGCTGATCGGCCTGCGCTCGCTGCTGCTGACGCTGACGCGCGGCACCGGCGTGATGGCGACGCGGCTGCTGGGCTGGGAGCGCTGGCGCGTCCTTCCCCGCAGCGCGCGCAGCGGCGTGCTCACCGCGTCGCAGGACGGCGTCGCCGTCGCCTATGGACTGCTCGGTCTGCAGGAGCGGGGGCAGCCGTTCGTCGGTCCCGGAGTCGCGGTCTACGAGGGCATGATCGTCGGCCTCAACCGCCGTCCCGGCGACCTCGCCGTCAACGTCACCAAGCAGAAGCAGAAGACCAACATCCGCTCCTCGACGGAGGACCAGACGGTGAAGCTGGTGCCGCCGCGGCACATGTCGCTGGAGGAGTCGCTCGACTTCATCGAGGACGACGAGCTGGTCGAGGTCACCCCCGCCGCGCTGCGCCTGCGCAAGCGCACCCTCCGGGCCGACGCGCGGATCAAGGAGCGCAAGCGCCAGCAGCAGCCCGGCTAGGGCAGTGGACTTGCTAAGCCCAGGCTGATAAGTCTAGGCTTAGCACATGCAGCCGGCGCCGGACCCCCATCCCGATACCCACGAGGTCGCCGACGCGCTCCGGGTCAGCATCGGCCGGGTGGTCCGCAGGCTCCGCCAGCTGCCCGCCGAGGGCGAGCTCACCCTCCCCGAGACCTCCGCGCTGAACCGCCTCGACCGCGGCGGACCAGCCACCCCCAGCGCCCTCGCCAAGCAGGAGCAGATCAGCCCGCAGTCGATGGGCGCCACCCTCGCCGCCCTGGAGGGACGCGGGCTGGTCGAGCGCCGTCCCCACCCCGAGGACGGGCGGCAGGTGGTGATGTCGATCACCCCGGGGGGCAAGCAGGCCCTGCGCAGCCGGCGC
>Ga0307479_10000800_pt1 | contig 28622 bp, 33 predicted proteins | sample atmos_gasesECM4C_FD_203743 | JGI IMG/M metagenome (GOLD analysis project Ga0307479, IMG submission 203743) | Hardwood forest soil microbial communities from Morgan-Monroe State Forest, Indiana, United States - atmos_gasesECM4C_515 | ecosystem: Environmental > Terrestrial > Soil > Temperate... | reverse complement strand
GTGAGTGGAAGCCCGATAGCCCAGCCGAACTGCCGGGGACCGAACAGCACGGGCAGGTCAAAAATCCTGAGACCTCCGACAAAGAGCATCGTAGCAGCAACGGCCTCAACAGCGAACTTAACGTACGGGCCGACCCTGTAAATGTCGTCACAGATGCCAAGCAGAAAAATCACTGTCGCGGGTATGAGAATCGTCAGAAGTGTCCGAATTGGAGCGTCAAGACCCAATGAGGGCGAACGAAGATTGACCAAGAACGCAAGAGCAACACTCATTAGGAAGGCGAGGTATATCGCTACGCCTCCCAAACGAGGTAGTGCGACCTCATGGAGGTCACGTGCCTGAAGTGGAGGTGCAACCCACCCACGACCCATGGCGACGTTGCGAACGAACCATGTCAGGACGAACGAAAATAAGATCGACGATCCGAAAATGACCAAGTATAAAGGCGTCAACTGAGTCTCCGCAGCCAGAGCCCAAGAAGTGCCCTCAGGCACACTGACTCTTCCGCGCCAAGCAAACTGCTTCAGCGATTTTGCCAGAGCTGAATGCAGCTAGACACTTTCGAAGTGGCTGGTTAGCGAACTATAGCAACTCTGAATGAGAAGTAGCAATTCCTTTTCGACATGTTTCTGGAAGCTCAACCGCGTACTAAAACTGGAACTCGCCGGCCAACGCGGCTCCCAAGCGCCATGAATGCTGGAGTTCCCGGCGAGAATCGCTGCCTAGCTCGCCTGAACAACGCACGCAAGACGCTACGCTCGGGGGCGATTCCGGCTCCCGCGGGGGAGATTTTACTGAAAACAAAGTACTCTTGGCTTCGTTTCTGTAATTTTTTCCTCTGGGCCAAAGAGCGGCGGGCCGTCTCGGCTGATATGTCGTACTACGACATACGAAGGCGAGCTGACGGCAGATTCGCTACGGGCGCTGACTATTGAAGATTGCATAATCATAATATAGTTACCAAGGAAACTAGCTCGGCCCGCTGCCAGAAGGCGATGATGACTGTGCATTTTGACGCAGAGAGGAGAAAATTATCAAAAGGAGAACCAGTAACAGGGCAGAAATGTTTGTTCGTGTTTTGTAAACAAAATGAGATTAGTGACTGGGATGGAAGAGGAGTGTGGCAGGGTTATGATACTGAGGTCTCAGCTATGCAGTCTGATCCGAGCAGCAAGCCGAAAAAAGCATACATTCCTCCCCAAGTCAGAAAGTTAACCGTAGAAGAGGCCAAGCAGCTCCTGGTCGACGAGGGAGTCCCAGGGGTCCTTGAGGAACTGGAAGAAGAAAACAAGAAGCGAGCGAAATCACGTCTTAAATCAGCTTGAGATGTTTCTGAGGGGGCACGCCACGAATAAATTTCCCTGCCCGGATCAGGACCACACCGGCGTGTCAGACGCGGCGGCCGGGACCATGGCGGTCTCTCCTTACCGGTACTGTGTCTACGGCATCACCCTGAATAGCGAGATCCCTCTCGCGCTGCCCGAGCACGGGTACGGTGAGCTCGGACAGATCGAACTTCAGACCGCGCCCGCTTCCTGTTTTTCTGAAGCTAAGTGCAGCCTGCGACTCCAACCGCGTTCATCCTTTTACCGGTTCGCAAGGGTGCACGATGGCTCAAGCTACGTGTGCTGGGAGGGAGTAGGAGAGTTTCTGATTTCCGCCGACGGTGGTCACATCATTGGCAGGCAGTTCGACGAAGGTCGCGAGGAATCGTTCCAGGTTTACTTGCTGGGGCAAGCGCTTTCTTTCTCGCTGGTCGAGAAAGGGTTTGAACCTCTGCATGCCGCAACGGTTGTCGTGAACGGGGAGGCTGCAGTTCTCCTAGGCAACAGCGGCTTCGGGAAATCAAGTCTGGCAGCGTGTTTCCTTGCGGGCGGTCACCGCGTGCTGACTGACGATCTACTTGTTTTGCATAAATTCGAGGATGGATTCGTGGCCTACCCCGGCCCTCCCCGGATAAAACTTTTCCCGAAATTGGCCCGGAGGTTCCTGGGCGACGCCGCAAAGGGAGTCGCCATGAACCCAGCGGCCAGGAAACTTATCCTGCCGCTGGATCCGACCCGGAGTTCTGCAACTCCGGTTCCGCTCAAGGCGCTTTACGTGTTGCTTCCGCCCCGGCAAGTGTCTCGCAAGCAACCGATTCGCATTGAGGTCTTGCCACCTCGGGAAAGCTTCATAGCGCTGGTGAAGAATACGTTCAACTCCCGTATCGTGCACTCAGCCCGCCTGGAACGCCAGTTCAAACAAACCGCGCGGTTGGTAAGCACAATGCGAGTCAAGAAGGTTGCGTATCCGCGGGTGTTGGCGGAACTTCCCGCGGTTCGGGACGCCATTTTGGGAGACTTAGCCTCCACAGGCGATCAGCTGGCAGCATGCGACGATTAAGGCGTTTCACCCAACTCACCGTGGCGGAGCGACGCATCCTGATTCGCGTTCTGCTCGTGGTCGGCGTGGCCCGGACCTCACTCTGGGTCCTGCCGGTTCAAGCCGCTCGCAGAGTGGTGGCCAAAGTGGCGGCCGGCGCAGCGGGTGACTCCGTGGAGCAAGTGGTGTGGGCGGTGAGGGTCGCGAGCCGATACCTGCCCGGCGCTACCTGTTTGACCCAGGCGGTCGCCGCTCACGCGTTGCTCCTCCATTCGGGTTTCCCGGCGCACGTGGAGATTGGCGTCGCCAAAGATGAGTTACGCCGTTTCCATGCCCATGCGTGGGTGGTCTGTCAGGGCCAGGTAGTGCTTGGCGGACGGCAGGTAGAACGGTACGATTCCCTGGTGGTTTGGGACTGAAAGGAGTAAACGAATGCCACACGAGTTTTCATCCCGCGTCACCACCGCTCCGGAAGTAATGATCCGCATCATCGGCGGCGAAGCCGTGATCCTGAACCTGAAGACCGGACTCTATCTTGGTCTGAACCCGGTCGGCACCCGCATCTGGACCGTCCTCCACGAGGCTCTCTCCATCCAGGCTGCCTACGAATCCTTGCTCACCGAGTTCGACGTCGCGCCCGAACGGCTCCGCCACGATGTGGACCTACTTCTCGGTCAACTCCTTGAGCAAAAGCTTATCGAGGTAGCTCACGGCGAAGCGGTGCCCGGCTAGAAGCGTTCAAGTTGCAAATTCTCAATGAGCGGGATCGTTGGGATTCTACATTTCGATGGAGCGCCTGTGGACCGTCATCTTCTTGCCCGGATGACAGGCTTCATGGCCTTCCGCGGTCCTGACGCACAAGAAATCTGGACTGACGGCAATGCCGGATTCGGCCACACGCTGTTGAGGACTACCGATGAATCCGAGCACGAGCGCCAGCCCTTCACCCTCGATGGTCAGACCTGGATCGTCGCCGACGCCCGCGTAGACGCCCGCGGCGACCTGATCCCGAAACTAAAAGCGCACGGACATGCCGAGTTCTGCCCGGATCCCACCGATGTGGAGTTGATCCTGCGCGCCTATCAGGCATGGGGTGAGAATTGCGTCGAGCACCTGCTCGGAGACTTCGCCTTCGCCATCTGGGACGCGCGGCAACAGTGTCTTTTTTGCGCGCGCGATCATCTGGGTGTCAAGTCGTTCTTCTACGCCCACATCGGTCAGAGTCTCATCTTCAGTAATTCGCTGGACTGCGTCCGCAAGCATCCGGCCGTCTCAGACCGGCTGAACGATCTCGCCATCGCCGACTTTCTGCTCTTTGACCTGAACCAGGACAAGGCCACCACCAGTTTCGCCGACATCCAACGCGTCCCCCCCGCCCACTCGGCAAAGTGGTCAGCTGGCGGGATGCAGCTGCGCCGCTACTGGACACTCCCCATCGACGAGCCAGTTTACTTCCGTAAGGCCGACGACTATGTCGATCGCTTCCGGGAATTGCTGGATCAGGCGGTAGCCGATCGGCTGCGCACGAGAAAGATTGTTGTCTTCATGAGCGGCGGGCTCGATTCGCCGGCCATAGCCGCAACCGCTTGCAGGATTCTTCGCGGGCGATCCGCGGATTGCGAAGTGCGCGCCTTCACCGCGGTGATCGATGGATTTGACGGCAACGAGCGCTATTATGCCGGACTAGTGGCCGAGCGCTTGGGAATCTCGATCCAATTTAGGGATTTGACCGGAAAAACGGTCGACACCGGTTGGACTGAGACCACAGTCCACACTCCGGAGCCTGTCGCCAATACCATGAACCTCGTCTCCGATCGCAAGGAATACCAGGCCATCGCCCGGTATAGCCGGGTCTGGTTCTACGGCGAGGGCCCCGACAATGCGCTCCGTTATGAATGGCCGCCTTACTTGTCTGACTTGATTCGGCGGCGAGACTTTGGTCGGCTGGCGGATGACATAGGTGAACTGATTCTCCGGTCGCGGCATATTCCTTTTCTTTCCCGAATGCTGCGCCCATTCAAGGTGCGACGGCGCGGGAAGCCTGAGCAGGCCCACTTCCCTGCGTGGCTCGATGACGATTTTGCGTCCCGACTGAAGTTGCGGGAGCGTTGGGAAGAAAACCAGCGCGTGTCGTCGGCATGTCCGCATCCGCGGCGCCCTGAGGCTTACCGGTCATTTGAAGGGCCGCTCTGGCAATTTTTGTTTAGTCAGTGTGATCCGGAAGCAATTGGTACCGCTGCTGAGTTCAGGCACCCTTTTGTGGACTTGCGACTCCTCCGTTACATGCTGGCAGTTCCGGTAGTTCCCTGGTGCAGGGAAAAATATCTCATCCGCCGCGCAATGCGGGAAGTGCTGCCAGCCCAGGTGCTGCGGCGCCCCAAATCACCTTTGACCGGCGATCCTCGATGGGAAGGTGCGCGCCGTCTCGGTGTGGCAACACTAGATCCCGAGGCTGGGTTGGAAAAATATGTGGATTATATTCGATCGGCCGATCCAGCCGATCAGGATATGATTGCCTTCTGGATCGATTTACGCCCGCGGGCTTTGAACTATTGGTTGCGGAACTTGCAGGGCGATGGCGACGACTTTACAACTGAGAAAGCAGAATGAATACTTTGCAGGAGAGGCGAAGCGGAAAGATCAGTAAGGAGATACTGTGAGACGATGTGGTCTCGCTCGATTTATCTGAAGCTCAGCGTCAACCGGATGGTTTTCCCGTGACCAAGGTCATTGAGGAGGTTGAGGATGAAAGATAGTGAGCAACCAGTGCCTACTACTAAACAACCTAAGAAACCCTACGAGCAGCCTCAACTGCGGGTGTACGGCAACTTGAGGGACATTACCGAAGGCGTCGGAGTTGCGGGTGTTTCCGACAACGTTCTGGTTTTGAAAACCCACTGAGCCATTGGTTGCGGAACTCGCACCGTAAGGCGCATGATTTTGCCGCTCAGGAGTCCAGGATGAATTCCCCAGAGGACCGTTCGCGGAGGAAGCAGTAAGAAATATTTATGTATTCGCTAGCCGCCTACGGACGGATGGTTGCCGATAACATACGTACGGACGCTTACGCACAGGCACTGAAACAGGAGATAAAAGCCGGAGATGTCGTAGTCGATATTGGCACTGGGCCGGGAATACTTGCTTTTCTAGCCTGCCGGTTCGGCGCGCGCCGCGTGTACGCTTTCGAGCCCTCCGGAGTCATCGAACTGGCCAAAGAGATTGCCGCTGCGAATGGCTTGGCAGACCGGATCGAGTTCATACCAAAAATCTCAACCGAAGGTTCGTTGCCAGAACCTGCGAATGTAATCGTTTCTGACATACATGGAATCCTGCCCTTTTTCCGTCAGGGTCTGGTCTCCACTATTGATGCGCGGGAGCGTTTTCTCGCCCCACACGGGCGAATGATCCCGGCTTATGAGACCCTCTGGATTGCGGGAGTTCGCGCCCCGGAAATCTATCAGCAACAGCTTGGGCCCTGGAACAGCAGGCCATACGATCTCGATACCTCAGCCGCACATGTGCGGAGAATCAATTCGATTGATCAATGCTGGCTGACTACGGATCAACTGTTCCTGGAACCTCGGTGCCTGGCAACTCTCGATTACAAGACGCTCAAACAAACTAACCTGGATGCTACGGTGTCATGGACAGTCGATCATGCCTCCCAGGGGCACGGAGTCGTTCTCTGGTTCGATTCGGTTCTGGCGGAGGGAATTACCCTGACCAATAGACCGGGTGCTCCCCGTCTTATTTACAGGCAGGCATTCTTTCCCTGGCTCGAAACACTTAATGTCTGCTCCGGCGATACCATAAGCGTTACTGTTTCCGCACGGCTGGTCGGTGAGGAATACGTCTGGCGTTGGGATACTCAACATGGGAGCAAGAATTCTCCCAACAGCGCGAAGCCTCCGCTTCGCCAGTCAACATTCTTTGGCACTGATTTCTCCCTTGCGGAACTGCGGTCTTCGGCGCTCCGGTTTCAACCGAAGCTCAATTGAAAGATGGCCGGATTCAGCATCGTGTCTTGTCTCTCATGGAGGGGACTACGTCGCTGGAGGCTATCTCACATCAGCTCGTAAGAGATTTTCCGGAGCGTTTCCAGCGCTGGCAAGATGCATTGAGCCTTGTCTGTTCGATCTCCCACAATTTCGGCAGTTGAACCTTCAGCGGGCTATGGGAACTCTGGATGAATGCCGCTTCGAGGGCGCGCTTTTAGGGTGCAGCTCTTACGGTCCGCGCGATTCCCTCCGGGCTTTTGTTCCTGAGCCGTGTGAGACCTCCCCGGAGAAGCAGCCGGCCCCATTTGCATGTCAAGCGCAGAGGACGTACGAGGTAGTAAAGAAAGCCAAGGGACGGGGGGAGTCGCAAGAAATCCCGGTCCGTCAGCTTGGGGACAAACACGACGGTTGCAATGTAGCTCAGCTTGTTCAAGGGATGGGTTAGTAAACGCAGATGAGAAAAGGCAAAGGCACTCTTCGCGTCTCCCGCAGGAACACGGATAAACGGGAAGAGTTGTACTCGAGGAGGCAGGGAAACTTGAGAATAGTATGCCGGCAGCGGCGTTCCCAGGAGAAGCGAGCACACGGCCAGAGTTTGTCCAATCGCCAGGTTAACTTCGAACTCTTCAGCTTTCTTCATCACTTTTTGCCAATCAACCAGCCCCGACGAAGCGATCTGATGAATGTCCACCAGCCATTTAAGGCACCGCCATTCGTGGTCCGTGGCATGTATAGAGAGGTAAAGGAATTCCCATTCGGGAGTCAGGGAAAGCGCTGGGACTCCGAAGAAGGTTTGGGGGCGAGCCTCGACCCAAAGGTTCTTAACAGCGTCATCATTCCTGGAGGAATGCTGTACGAGTTTCCAGTGCACTTCAAGCAAGAATGAAACGCCCCGGTCTTCACGGACGACGTCGTAGTGTCTGCCATGGCGCATCACGAGTTTTGAAAAAAAAGGGTCGCTAAAATCGCTACGATAGCCCGAGGCTAGAATCAGATCGATGGCCTGAGCAACGTTTGCTGGTAGAACCAGAATATCGATATCGGCACAAACCCGGGTCGCTGCGTCGCCATAGAGTGCCCGAGCTAGTGCAACGCCCTTCAGCGGGATAACAGGTATCCCGGCCTCGCCGAGCAACCCGAGCACCAGCGACAATTCTTCCGCGAACAGCTGATTGCGCAACGCATTGGCCAGGTAAGCCCCCTTAAGCCCCACTTGAACCGCGTCCGGGACGCCGGGAAAGCTGAGATCACGCAGGTTGCGATACAGCAGCGGGTAAACCTGGTGGGCGTAGGCGCGTTCCAGAACCAGCGGCCACTGCAGAGGGGACGCGAGGGATTCCAGGATCCGCTTTTGCACCTCAGGCGTGAGGTGTCCGCGCGCGAGCAGCAGGCAGAGCTGATCCTCAGGGGTCATAACGGGGGTCATGTCCTCACGCATGATTTCTCGGAAACTGCTGAGCGTCGCCGAAGCCTGGGCAATCCTACACTCAGGGTATACGACAAGACATGGCAGCAGAGCCCTAGTCGTCGAAATGCAAAAGGAGTTCCCGGTCCTCGCTCGGGTACCACGGCGGCTTCTACAGCCGGCTCCAGCGCGCTCGGTCGGGGGAGCTGCCGTTGCCGACCTCGAGTGGCTGCAGGATTAACCTGGACAGTTGGAAGGAAAAAGACACTCGAGCGGAGCTTCTTTTCGTGGCCCCGCGTGCGCGACCGCCTCTGCCAGCTCATCCGCCAGCACCAGCTCGACGGCGAGTTGGTCAAGGCGTATGCCACCGATTTCTGCGGCGTAAAGACTCTGCGCGAAGCCAGTCGCGAACAGGTGGAGAACTTCGTCCAGCACTTGGCCGACTGGGCCGAAAAAGATCGCAACGCCCTGCTTTGCCAGCTGAATAGCTACTTCCCGGGCAAAGAGAAAGAGGGCGCCGCATGAAACGCCGCATCCAGGGTCTCAGCGAGACTGCCCTGCCTGCTGGCGACCAGGTGCCAGACGGAGTGTTCCTGGTCCGGGTCGACAGGGCCCAGTATCGGCATGCGCAGAAGCGGTTTTACGTCCTCCGCCTCTCCATCTTGGAGCCGCCTGAGTTGGCCGGTCGCGTGATCTCCGGCCGCGTCTACTGCACCGCGAAAGCGTTGTGGAAACTGGGCTGGTTCCTGCTCGATGTCCTCTATGACCCGGAATTTCTTGTTGCAAACAAAGACACTTTTGTCAGAGTGAGATCAGATTTTGGTCCTTTTATTAGTGACTATAAGATATATGTCGGCCGCAGAAATTGTCTTTGAGAGTCATTTCTCCGCGCTCAGCAAACGCGGGAAGTGGTTGATGAGAGAAATCAAAGACCAGACCCCTTGCTCCTTTTCAGTCAGAGCAGGGAGCGACTCTCGATGCTTCGGACTGTGGCCGATTCTTGTCCTCGTCGGAGATGGCTGCTGAGCCGCTTCCTGTTGGTACCGAAGTTTGGCCGGTTTGTCGTGAGAGGTGGCGGTGCCAAGGTCTTGATGAGCGCAGACTGCCTTCTCAGCGAATGAAACAGCGCTTCTAGCGAGTGCGCTCAGTGTCAGCTCGGAGCCCCGTCTCAGAAAAGCCGACTAAGAAACTCATGCACGGGACTTCCGTGCGGAGGGAGGCCTCTTTGCCGATGTCTGGCGCAGAAAGAGAGACGGCGTTGAGATCTTGAGCACGGTCGGATTCGCCCCCCCTCGCCAACTACCGCCGACCGTGCCTATTTAACGCCCACCAGAGGGAAGAAAGGGGGACAGTGTAAACGACTCGCGCTTTCGCCCGACGACTCTCGGACTCGTCTTCTGATGGCCCACGTTCGTTTTTCTAATTCTTGTTGATTTTTGCGAGCACTTCCTGGGCGATGACCTCCGCGATGCGCTCGTTGGCGGTGTCCCCATAGTGGAGATCATCGATGTAGACATCGGCGGGATCCGTGTCGTTGAAGATATCTCCTATGAAGTGAAAACCCTCCGTGTGCTCCGAATTCCGAATTTTTGCAGTTACCTCGCGCACCGGAGAATTTTGAACCCGGTCATCTGCCGGTTGCCAGAAGAATAGCGGGTTGATGCCATGCAAGCTTCCTAGAGCGGCTTCCACACTGAGATTGAAACGATATCTACCGACGGGGTCGGAGGTGGGAAACTGAGAGGGGCGCGAAAGAGGCTGTCGCGCAAACCGTCGGCCAAAGGCGCGTAGCAATTTCAGGGGCGGGAAGTCCGGAGATACCCTGACGTTGGTTTGGGCCGTGGGGTTGCTACGCTGCTCTTTCTCCATCGCCAGGACCATGCGGTCGGTGAAATAGGGCACGTCAGAATCGTAGAATGAGTCGTTCACGCCGTCCAGGAAGACCGCAAAGTCAGGGCGGTCGCCGCGGCGAAGCAGCATCTGAAACAACGCAAGTTCCTGTGAGGAGAAGTAGTGGACGTGGCCATGATTGATGACCGTGACGCTCCGACTCGGAAGAGCATGCGAGAGGATAGCCGACAAATGACTCGCAATCGTCTCGTCATCGGGGACACCAAAGCCGAACATGGTCGACCCGCCGAAGGTCCAGATGACGAGAGGACGCTCGCCAGGGGCGGAGCTGTTCTGTGTGGTTCGGCGGATCGGCAGGGGTGTTGCCTCATCGACGTTGAGCCTTGGCAAATGGAAGACTCGTTCGGAAAACGCCACCCACGGCTGGTACTTGTAGGTTTCGTTTTCCCCCAAACGGTCAAACTCTCTAAAGAACTGAATGGCCTGGTCTTTACTCATCCGGTGCATCGCCCGAGGGCGGAACGAAGCGGAATAAACCACCGCCCCCCGGTCCCCCCGGATCGCGTAATAGGCGTATGACAGGAGGGTGAAGCTGATGAAAAGGATGAGGGTATTCAGAACGATTATGGCAGCCGTTGTGTACCATCTAGAGGCTTGCCTGGAGAGCTTCACTGTCGCGTTTGACTCTGCGTCCTTCTGAAAGTTGGTCATAGATCAGTCGAGACGGGTAGGCTTCGAATCCTACCGAGTTATTACCTTTGGGTGCTAGGCGCAATTGTCTAATCCACGATGAGCCTGAACGGGCTGCTTAATTTCCAATTGGAGTCCGCGACGTTCGCAATTCCAACCGTGTCCAGTCCTTGAATGCACTAGTCCGGTTTGAACTGCTTGGCGTAGTTCCGCTTCAAGTCGGGCAATTGTTCCTCCTTACGAAGAAAGCATTGTCCGATAGCAAGGATTTCAATCTCTGTTCCCATGAAACAACTGAAGGCATCCTCAGGTGTGCAGACGATGGGTTCACCCCGCACGTTGAAGCTTGTGTTCACAATCACGGGACATCCAGTCAATTCCTTGAAGGCCGCTAGCAGCGCGTGGTATCTGGGATTGGTTTCCCTGTGGACGGTCTGGACCCGTGCTGAGTAGTCCACGTGCGTCACCGCCGGGATATCGGAGCGCGGCACATTGAGCTTCTCAATGCCGAACAACCGCTGCTCTGCTTCCGTCATTCTGCGGCGGTGGTGAGGCTCCACATCGGCCACCAGCAACATATAGGGACTATCAGTGTCTAACTCGAACCACTCCGCGACGTCCTCACGCAGGACCGAAGGAGCAAACGGGCGGAAAGACTCCCGGTACTTCACCTTCAGATTCAGCAATGACTGCATGTTGGGTGACCGAGCATCGCCCAGAATCGAGCGGCCCCCAAGCGCCCTTGGCCCAAACTCCATTCGTCCCTGAAACCAGCCCAACGCCTTTCCGTCCACCAGCGCAGTGGCGCACATTCGGATCAACTGATCGTCCTCAAGCACCGTGAACTTTGCACCTGCCGCATGCAGGCGCTGTTCGATCTCTTTCTGGCTGAAGCAAGGTCCCAGGAACGCGCCTTTCATGCCGTCCATACACCCGTGAGAGACACGTGGCATTCCCTTGTGCAGATGGTACGCGGCCAGGGCCGCGCCGACCGCGCCTCCGGCATCTCCCGCGGCGGGCTGGATCCATATGTTTTTGAAATGTGCGTCGCGTAGGATTTTACCGTTCGCGACACAGTTCAACGCCACCCCGCCGGCCATGCAGAGATTCTCCATCCCGGTCTCGGACGCCAGGCTCCGGGTCATCCGCAGCACTGCTTCTTCCAGCACGACCTGAACTGAGGCCGCGAGGTTCATGTGGCACTGCTTTACCGGCTCATCCGGGTTTCGCACGGGTTCCCCGAACAATTCCTCGAATCTTCGGCTCGTCATTTTCAAACCGGTGCAGTAGTCAAAGTACTCCTGGTTGAGGTGGAACGAGCCGTCCGCACTTAGATCGATCACATGATCCAGAATCCGTTGGGCGTACTTAGGTTCGCCATACGGAGCAAGGCCCATGACCTTATATTCGCCCGAATTAACCCTGAAACCCGTGTAGTAAGTAAAGGCAGAATACAGAAGGCCGAGCGAGTGCGGAAAATTGATCTCCCGGGTTACCATCAGTTCATTGCCGTCGCCCACCGCCACCGATGTGGTTGCCCATTCACCCACGCCATCCATCGTTAGGACGGCGGCCCTGGAGAAGGGTGAGGGAAAGAAGGCGCTAGCCGCGTGGCTCAGGTGGTGCTCGGTAAACAGCAACCGCGTCTGCGGGTCGAAATCCGAATCAAAGTGCCTCAGTTGGTCGCGCAAGAGGTTTTTTTGGAATAGTTTTTCGCGAATCCACAGAGGCATCGCCAGCTTGAAGGAGAGGAAGCCTCGAGGCGCCACGGCAGTGTAGGTTTCCAGCAGCCTTTCGAATTTCAGGAAGGGCTTGTCATAGAAAACGACATACTCGACCTCCCGAAGGTCCACACCTTCCTCAGAAAGGCAATAGTCCACGGCGTTGCTAGGAAAGCCGGAGTCGTGCTTCTTGCGCGTGAAGCGCTCTTCCTGCGCCGCAGCCATGATCTCGCCGTCCCGCACTAATGCGGCCGCACTGTCATGATAGAAAGCCGAAATGCCGAGTATCCGCACGTCACGCCTAGAACATGGTGTAAATAAATGGTGCTATAGCCGAACTCTGGGCCAAAATGAGCAACCCGCCGAACAGAACCATCATAAGCAGAAGGGGCAGCAGCCAGAACTTCTTTCGTGCACGAAGGAAAGACCAGAATTCCGCCAGGAACGACATAATGTCAACTCCGAATGTATCACGTTCGATTAGAACTGATGGGTCATGGTATTGGGCCCCGGTCCGGGTGGATTCCGAAGGATCCAATAGCTGGACCGATTGCCCGGCTTGAGCTTCAGAGAATCTTTGCCGAGCATCCGTAGCAGGAGCCCGATGGGCGTGACAACCCCGAAGAACAACAACCCGGTCACCACCGGGTTCATGATCCGGCTGAGCAACAGCGCCAGTCTCATCCAAAGCTTATTGGCTCCGCTGAACAGGGTCGGGCGCACCAAGGTGATCAACAGGAATCCACCGCTCGCCCCCAAAGCCCAGAGTCTCAACGGCCTTCCCCGCAAGAAAGGGACAATGGCTACTAACGCGAAGAAAGCGGTGAATACCCACCCGAATGACCGATCCGAGGGAGTTTTCTCAACTAGCCTACGCGTAAAATCTTCGTGGGTGTTCATGACAGAAACCCTCCCGGACCGGGTAGCAATATGGCCACAGAGTCGCGACGAGAGGGAGCGGTCGATCGGCGGGCTTTTGAGCCACGCTGTGACCGAACAACGCCGTCAGGAGCGGAGTCTGGGAACCTCCCTGATGAAATTGGCATTTCGATGCGGTCAGCCGCAGTTCTTCGGCCGATGACGATGAAGAGGCCGCCGTCTACCCCGCCCTTGAGCAGCATCTCGAACTCGGCAAGAAAGCGAGTCGCTATCGTACCTCTACTGTGGGGCTCAAACAGCTTCTCATTGGCCTTGAAGCCTTCGGGCTCGATCTTGGGAATGCTTGAAAGGAATTCAAAGCCGTTCGAATCGAACCACTCCAACGTCTCGCTGAAAGTGTGCTTGCTTTCGTGCGGGTGCTTGTACTGATCCATGAACCAGGACTGCTTGCGAGCCGCGTTGTAGTTCTTGTTCCGCATGTGATCGTCCAGAAACGCAAAGCCGTCGCCTATCGTTCGAAAAATCCAGCGCCGGAAATCAGTGGGCAAGCGGCCTATCTTGTTGTAGAGACCGATCAGGATAACCCCGCCAGGCTTAACCAGACGTCCGATCAGACGAAACCCTCCGAGCGGATCGCCGGTGTGATGCAACGCGCCATTACAGATCACTACGTCAAACGTGTTGTCCTGGAAGCAAGGCCGGAACAGGTTCATCTGCAGGAACCCAGCGTCGTTGATGCCATATCGGTCCCGGAACTGTTTGCCAAGCCGCAGCGAATTGAGGCAGAGGTCGGCGCCGATAACCTTCCGCTTCCAAGATTGCCCCAGAAAATTAGTCATCTGCCCAGTGCCGCAAGCCACGTCAAGCACCAGGGAGCCAACCGGTATCTGCTCATCCAGCAGACGCGCGAAAAGACCACGACTCGCTTTTTCGGCCAGACTCTCCCTGGAATCCACATCGTCGTAATTCGGGAAAGGATTCTGCTCGTAGAACGCTTTGACCACGTCAGTCACGTCTTTGCGATCGGTCCATCCCTCGTTTGGGCAGAACAGCAGCGGGATCCCTTCCTCCGAGAACGGATAGGTGGCTCCGCATTTCTCGCAGGCGATCACTGCCGAGCGGAAGTGTAAGCGAGCACGGCAACTCGGGCACGCCAGGACCTCTCTGTGCTCTTCAACCTCCAGCATTTGAGCACTATCCCCCTTCCCCGGCATCCGTGTGGGATTTCGTCCTCGGGCCGATGGTTGATCTGCGCATTATAACCATCAGGGTCCCGATATGTGTAGCTCGCGCGCACTTCAGCTCGCGCGCACTTCAGCCAGCTAGCATCTGTTGCAAGGAAACGGCAGGAGAGCGTGTCAAGTGGAATGCGCTGTTTGCGGGGGCTCCGAACCTATCCAGGCGCGAAGCGACCGGACTTGCAGAAACTTTAGAAGAACTGTCTCTCGATTCGTTCCAGCCTCCGTCTCAGGTGCGATAGCCACCAGGCGGAGGTGCACGCCCTTTAGTCCTCTGGCCTTCGTCGATCAAGGAAACCGCTGCAGGAATATCGGTCCCTCCCTTCCATACTGCTCTGCGCCGATTCGCAAGAGTATCTCGCAGATTTGGGAGATGCTTCGAGCATCTCTGGCCGCAATCTGCTGCAGCAGGAATGCGGAAAGCGAGTGGCGTGTCTTTTCTTGCCGGAAGCGCCGACTTGCGTCCTGGGTGCTAAGTCCCGACCACCCGCACCGCACGCTCTCTGGCGACACCCGAGAGCGCACCATCGTCTCTCGTGCCGATTAAACTAGCTCTAATCCCCTTTGGTTTTCTGGCTGGCAATCAGCCGGTGAAGATATTTCGTGCCTTCCTTCTGGTATGCGGCAACCCCACTCTGCAGTATGACTTCACAGACCTGGGCGACACTCCGAGCTTCCTTTGCGGCGATCGCCTCAAGGTTCTTCTTCAATTCGGACCTGACCCGAAAGGTCAATCTAGTCTCTTTTGTCATTTGAACGAGTGAATCTTACCACCCGACACACGCGTTGGCCTGCACAGCCATTGACAAATCAGATTCCGGATGTCATCATATGGATGACAAAAGAAGTATATGGAGTGCACGCACATGGAGAAATCACAAGCTGTTCTTCGATCTAATGTCCGCATGGCAGAACGCATCTGGGGCAACCTGCCCGCTGCATCCATCGGCTCTCTCAAAGAATTGACTCGCAAACACGGCCTGTCGGTCCGAGCCGGCGAGATACTGCTGATCGACAATCACTGGTACATAACCCACGCCGGATTGCTTCGTATGGCGCGTCGATGCGCTGGTATCCAAGTGGAAGCCCTTACGGAGTTTTGTAATCCGACTCTCTCGAGATACGCATTTCAAGGCCACCCTCTACAGATCTCGGGCCTGCAAAGGCTTTGTAGGGCATGGCGACGCTGATCCGTCAACCGTCTCCAGCCTCGTTCAAGGTAACAAATGTAACGCCAAAACCGCAGATTCGAGTTGTGCGCATCCATCCGACGGCTTAGAATTCAATCAATCCATGCTGCGCATCTTGAACTCCCTTTCTCACCAGTCGGCCGTGCTTGTTGTGGGCTTCATGGCCCTGACCCAAATGGGTTCCGCACAGAACAACCCTGCCACCCCAGACGCCATACACAAACAGGATGGGACCAAGGAGTCGACGGCAACCGTCACTCGGCCGGCAGCTGATTCCTCAGGACAAAAAGGCCCTCAGGAGACAAATTCTCCTGCGCTCGTGCTCGGCCCTGGCGACGAAGTTGAGATTGCTGTGTATGGTGCGCCTGACCTTTCCGAGCACACTCGAGTGAGCGCCGAGGGAAACATTTCAATGCCGCTCATCGGGTACGTTCGAGTCGCCGGCCTTACTAGCAGCGAAGCTGAGGGAGCGATCGAGGCGCAATTGCGCCAAGGTAACATCGTCAACGATCCGCAAGTCTCGGTGTACGTCAAGGAATACACGAGCGGCAACATTTCCGTGGCGGGGGAGGTCGCTAAGCCGGGCGCCTATTCTGCTCTCGGGCCGCACCGCCTCTTCGATGTTCTGCAAGCCGCCGGCGGGCTGACGGAAAAAGCTGCCAACCGGGCGGTCATCTCGCACCGTGGTAGCGAAAAGCCAATGACCGTGGAGCTGCCGAAAGACCCCGCGCAGATGGCGCTAAACAATGTGGAGATACTCCCCGGTGACACTGTGGTGGTACCCGCCGCCCCCATCGTCTATATGTTGGGGGAGGTAAGTAAACCGGGCGGGTACGTCCTTAATTCCATAAATGGCGTGACTTTATTGCGGGTTTTCGCCGCGGCAGGTGGACCAACGCACGCCGCCTCTGTTGGCGGGACGAAAATGGTCCGCCGCACGCCGAGCGGATTGCAAGAACTAAGCGTTCCTCTGAAGAACATACTGCGTGCCAAAGCGCCGGACATGCCGGTCCAAGCTGACGATATAATTTACGTACCCAGCAGCAACGTAAAAGCTTTTCTGAATGCTAGTTCGCTGATCACCAGCCTCGGAACCCTGGCCATATACCGGATTCCATGAAGGTCTTCGGTGAGACCAGACAATGGCATGTGGCTGCGGCGCCTCCGCAGGCGATCATTGTTCCATCTCTGCCACCCTCAGAACATCGTTCCCGGGGGATCGCGGTCTAGCAGCTGGCGACTTGTCGCTGCGACACACGTCCCGCTCCCCCGCTCCCTACGCGGAAACATCAGCTGATGCGTGTGCGATGTACCACTCGTAAGTCGAGCCAATCCCCTGCTCGAGCGGGGTCCGGGCATACCATCCAAGAGCGTGGATGCGTGAGACATCGAGTAATTTGCGCGGCGTTCCATCCGGACGCGAAGGGTCGAACACGATACTCCCCTTGTAGGCGATGATGCGAGCCACGAGCGCGGCGAGCTCCGCGATCGTGAGATCCTCGCCGACACCAACATTCAACAAGTCGGGCTCATCGTAATTCTCCATCAGAAAACAAGCTGCATGGGCGAGATCATCGACATAAAGAAACTCCCGGCGTGGCGTGCCGGTTCCCCAAAGGGTCACGGATGGCGCGCCCAAGATCTTGGCTTCATGGAACCGACGGATCATCGCGGGAATGACGTGTGAGGATTCCAGATCGAAGTTGTCGCCGGGGCCGTAGAGGTTCGTTGGCATCAGGCTAATGGTGGAGAATCCATATTGAGTACGATACGCTGTTGCCAGCTTGAGTCCGGCAATCTTCGCGATCGCATAAGCTTCGTTTGTCACTTCCAGGGGACCGGTCAGCAAGGACTCCTCTTTGATTGGCTGCGGTGCCAACCTTGGATAAATACAGGATGATCCGAGAAACAAAAGCTTCCTGGCACCATGGTTCCACGAAGCGTGAGTGACATTGGTTTGAATCGCGAGATTGTCACGGAGGAACTCGGCTGGACGCGTCGAGTTTGCCAAAATCCCGCCGACTTTCGCCGCCGCCAAAAACACAAGTTCGGGCCGATATTCGCGGAAAAAGTCGTCTACGGCTGTCTGTTCACAGAGATCAAGCTCGGAGTGGCTGCGAACCAGAACTTTTCGGCAACCCAGTGCTTCGAGTCGTCGGACGATCGCGGATCCGACCAGCCCGCCGTGACCGGCCACGAACACTCGAGAGGCGCGCAACAGTTGCGGGTGCTCAGCCATGGACCCCACCCCGAGGATTGATCCGGTGCCCTGCCTGCAACAGGGTCTGCTCCTGACGCGCTAGTTCTAAGTCCCGTTCGACCATTGAGCGCACTAGTTCTTCGAAGCTGATTTCGGGCCGCCATCCGAGGATCTGCCGGGCCTTGCTTGCATCTCCCTGAAGAAAGTCGACTTCTGTCGGGCGGAAATAGCGGGGATCTATTTCGACGCAACTCTTCCAGTTGACTCCAGCGAAGCTGGCTGCGTGGTCCAAGAACTCTCGCACAGAGTGACTTTCGCCTGTGGCAACGACATAATCGCGTGGCGAGTCCTGCTGCAACATCAGCCACATTGCGCGAACATAGTCGGCCGCATGGCCCCAATCGCGCTGGGCATCAAGATTTCCGAGATAAAGTTTTCCCTGCAGACCGAACTTGATTCGGCCCAGAGCGCGAGTGATCTTGCGTGTCACGAATGTTTCACCCCTGCGCGGGGATTCGTGATTGAAGAGAATTCCATTGCAGATGAATAGATTGTGCGCCTCCCGTTGGTTGACAGAGTACCAATGGGCTGCCACCTTGCTCACGGCATACGGGCTGCGCGGGTAGAAGGGAGTCGTTTCGTTCTGCGGTGGCGGCGATGCCCCGAACATTTCAGAAGACCCAGCTTGGTAAAATCGGGGCTGTCCCCCGGTTTCACTCGCATAGTCACGAAGTGCTTCCAATAGCCGCAACGCTCCTGTCGCCACGATGTCCGCTGTATATTCCGCCTGATCGAAGCTCACGCGCACGTGGGATTGTGCCCCCAGGTTGTAGATCTCGTCGGGCTGGATCTGATTGATCAGACGACTCAGGTGAGCGGCATTTGCCAAGTCGCCGTAGTGCAGACGCAGAGCGGTCTCTTGCTCATGAGGATCCGAATAGATGTGATCGAGACGATCCGTGTTGAACGTGGATGTTCGACGTATGATGCCATGCACCTCATAGCCTTTGGCGAGCAGGAACTCGGCGAGGTAGGATCCATCCTGACCCGTGATGCCAGAAATGAAGGCCTTCGGATGGGGCTTGTTTGAGGCTTTAGTCAGGCGGGTTGCTCCCATCGATACGGTTTTAACTGCTTTGAGTCCGACACACTGGAGCGCGGACGACGGACAAGTATTTTTGGCAGACGACGAATCCCGCATCGCCAAGTCGTCCGGAACATAGTTAGATTGCTGACTCAGCGACAGCTGAAGCAGGGGTGGGCCGAGACGTTTCCGAGAGGCCAAGGATCGACAAGATTCTCGCTACTCCGATCGGCCTGTCATAATATTTCTCAAAGGCGCGCCGGGCTCGCGCGCCCGCCTCCCGCACCAGAGCCCGATCTTGCTCCAGCCGCCTTAGAAGTTGGACCATACCCGCCACGTCTCCGGGCTCGATCCTCCAACCGCATCCGTGCCCTTCGAGGACGCGGGCGGGTGTCGCGCCCTGGGGGCCTACGTACAGCATCGGCCGCCCCGCCGCCATGATTCCGTAAGTTTTGCTCGGCACGACTGCTCCTACGGTCTCGGGGATCTGCGTGACCAGCCCCACGTGCCCCTCTGCCAAACTCCGGCCCAGCTCTGATCGGCTTGCAGAGGGCCGGAACTCGGCGGTACCGATCCCTTCCACTCGACAGAACTCTTCCAACCCCGCGCGCCGTGCTCCGCCACCCACGAACACAAAGCGGAAGCGGTGATCGTCGCGGAACTGCCGCATGGTTTCGGCAATTGTATGCTGCTCATGGGCCAAGCCGAAGGTGCCTGAATAATGCACCACCAGCGGGCCTTCCTTGAACGGAGCGAAAACAATCTCGCGCCCGTCAGCCCAGTTTTCCGCAACAAGAATTCTGTCTTCAGGAATCCCGCGGGCGACCAGCCGTGCTTTCATGTCCTGGCCCAGCGCGATGATTCCGTCAGCTCTTTTTCGCGAGAAGTCCGCCACAGTACCGATCAGTCGTGTTACGACCGATCGGGGATTCAGGACATGCAGACTTACCGCAATGTCCGGATATACATCCATTTCCCAGATAAAGTGCCGCGAACCGAGTAGGCTCTTAAGGAAAGTGCCCAATAGCGAAATGAGCGGGGGCGTCGTTAGAGTGACTACTAGCGCGGGCTTCCGCCCACGAATACCCTGTATCGCCGCTCCCACAAAAAAAGACGCATACGAGACAACTCGGCCTATCTTGCCCCTTGAAAACGCCACACCACCACACTGCACAATCTTCACTTGAGGTGGGGAGACCGTATCCACCACACCGTAGGTAGACGTCCCGCACAACACTGTCACCGCGTGGACCTCCGGATCAATCCCGCGGGTAACATCGGTCAGCAACTGCCCCGTCGCCGCCGTATCCGGCCAAAAGAACTGGTTAATGAGTAGAACTTGCATGGAAGACTTGTGATTGACAGCGTATTTCGGGGCACATCACCGGCATCGGGAAACAGACTCACCCTGTCTGCAACTCTGCAAACGCTGCTCGATTTTCACTCAGGCGCACATTCTCCTCCTTGCGCAACAGGAACCCGCCGATCGACAGCATATCCATTTGTGTCCGCAGAAAGCAGTCGATCGCCTGGCCGGGCGTCTGGACGATGGGTTCATTTTCATTGAATGAGGTGTTCAGCAAAACCGGAACCCCGGTTGCTTCGCCGAATTTGTGAATCAGCTTCCAATACCGCTCATTCACTGCGCGCTCCACCGTCTGGAGTCTCCCAGTCCCATCCCCGTGCGTCACCGCCGGAATCCGTTCCCGTTGCTCCGGCTTGATCTTGTACGCCATCACCATAAACGGCGACGGGTAGTCCGTCTCGAAATACTCGCCTACCCTCTCCGCTAGGATCGACGGGCAGAACGGCCGGAACGGCTCGCGATACTTGATGCGACTGTTGAGAATCTCTTTCACGTCCTTGCGACGCGGGTCCGCGAGAATGCTTCTGTTCCCCAGCGCTCGTGGCCCAAACTCCATTCGGCCCTGAAACCAGCCCACAATTTTTCCTTGGGCAATCGCCTCCACCGTGTGGTTAATGAGATCCTCTTCTGCGAGTTTGTGATAGTTGCAGCTGGCGGCCTCCAGGTCGTGCAGAACCTCACCGTCCGAATACTCGGGCCCGTAATATACGTGCCGCATCTCAAAGCACCGCGGTAGGTTTAACTCTTGATGCTGAACATACAGCGCAGCGCCAATTGAGGTCCCCGCGTCGTGCGCTGCCGGCTGTACGTAAACGTCTCGGAAGTCCGTGCGATCGAAAATCATGCCGTTGGCCACGCAATTCAGCGCCACGCCGCCTGCCAGACAAACAGCGGTCGTGCCAGTTTGCTTCTGAACAAAATCCAACAGCGCGAAGTAATTCTCCTCCAGCACCAATTGCACGGAAGCTGCCAAGTCCTTGTCTCGTTGTTGGATCTCCGACCGTGGCACGCGCGGTTCTCCGAACTCTTCTGCCATTTTGAACGAAAACACCTCGCCTAGAACCGGCTCGCCGCCGTACGAAGTCATCTCCACACCCTTGCTGTGATGGGTGAAGTAGTCGAGGTTCAGCCGGCACTGATCTCCCTCCGTGCGGACCACGCACCGCACCTGTTCGGCAAACCGAGGCTCGCCATAGGCAGACAGCCCCATCATCTTGTACTCGTCGCCGTACTTGGGGAACCCGAGGAATTGCGTAAACGCGGTATAGAAAATGCCCAGCGAATGCGGGAAGGAGACGGAGCCACGTACCTCTATCTTATTGCCCTTTCCCATGCCCCACATCACGCTGCTGAAATCACCGAAGCCGTCGATGGAGATGACGGCCGCCTCCTCAAAGGGCGATGCGAAGAACGCGCTGGCCAAGTGCGCCCTGTGATGCTCGACGAAGTGCACCCCCCGGGACTCCCGTGGCACAATTCCCTCTTCCGCGAGAGCCTCGCCTACCTGCGCGATGCGCATGCTGTTGGCAGCACGGGAGGTAAGGCTCAGCAATCTGTGTGGCCGCAGCGCTGCCCGAAACAGTTTGTCAGTCAGATGTGCCTTGGGATCACGCGAAATCGCAACATGGTCTGGTTGCGTCCCCTCGAGACATACCTTTGCCGCAAGCAGCGGCAACCCCGCCCAGTGCTTGATGCGATTCAGCCGCTCCTCCTCAAGTGCCGCCACCAGTTGCCCGTCCCGCAACACCACCGCGGACGCATCGCCGTGGAACGCATTAAGTCCGAGAATGTTCATTTCCGTTTCAATCCGCCCATCGGCTCCGGGTAAACCGGATCATACGCTTTCAACCATTCGATACAAGTCGACTGCTCACGAATGATAGATCCATAAACCCAAGTTACGTGAGCAAACCCGACAGCGGCTCAAGAGACCAGACCTTCGTAGTTCCAAGGTGTTGGTCGCTTCGTTCTCGCCTCGTGCTAGAAACAAATCCGCATAGCTCAGAACTTCCCGGAAGCCGAAAGACTCTGCTCCGTGCCTACGCCGTTGCATTGATTCAGTATTCCCTCGTACGTCGACCGGATGAGATCCGCGACGCGTTTCCAGCCAAACTCTGCCATGACTAATGCGCGGCCCTTCGCGCCCATCGCCTGCAGTGTTTCGGGATCTAGAATTGTTGCCTGGCGTAAACCCTCGGCAATGCCATCGACGGTCGCATCGACCCACCAGCCGCAACCGCTTTTTGGCAGAATTGACCATGGCGCGCCGGTGGTGGTCAGGACTGGCAAGCCGTGAGCAAGGGCTTCGGCGACAACGACGCCAAAGCTTTCCGAATGGGTCGGGAGCACAAAAAGGTCCGCCTCGAAGAAGGCAGACGTCTTCATTCGATGTCCGATCGGACCTGTGAAGGAAACCAACTCGCCCAAGCCGGCAGCGGATACTGCCTTTTCGACTTGTTTCTGGTGGCCTGCTTCGTCGGGCCCGGCGATCCGCAAAAGCCAACCATCCGGCCGCACCCGCGCCCAAGCCTCAATTAACATTGGCAGGCCCTTGATCGGGTAAATCCGACCCAGGAAAAGCGCTGTTCTTCTTCGTCCACTTGGAAGCGCTTCCTCAGATTTCGACCCGACGACCCAAGACCGCTCTTCTGGCACATCGACGCCGTTCGGTACTGCGACAATGGGGACTCCAAGCCCAAGGTGTTGCAGATTTCGGGCTTCCGCCTCGGCGGTTGCGTGATGACAACGCGCGTGCTTCAAATCACGCCGTTGATATAGCCACCAGGCAAGTTTCTTCTTGAGCCACTTGTGGCTAAGCGCCCAAGGTTCCAGCATGCCACGCGTGCTCACCACCCGGGGAATACCACGCCTTTTTGCAAGCACCGCGAGGCGGTGGTTATGTGGCAGCCAGATCCCGTTATCATGCAGAATATCGGTTGGGGCGAAGCGGTCCAGAGCTTCGGCCTCTGTGCCGATGATGCGTTGCACAGACGATCCGGCAGGTAACAGCGGCGTGACCGCCGCGGACTGGTCGGAAGCCCACAGACCAACCTCGGCCCCGGCTTCGGCCAGAGCCATAGCCAATCTCGAGACCGAAAACGCCGGGCCCCCATAATCAGGTAACAGACTCGCGCTGGTAAGGAGGACTTTCACGGTGGTTCGCGCTCCGCCCCGCCGCCCCTCTTGGGATAACTGACCTTTTGTTATCGAACCTCTTCCATGCTAGGTTCCAAGCGGACGCCCCAACTAAGGCTGCAGCGGAGCCACTGAACAATTCTACAATTGATCCGTTCGGCGCAATCAGGGCCACGCAGGGAAGAAAGAAAAGAATTAACCTGCCCAGATCGCCTCGACCTTCTGCAATGGCTGCCTTGAGATCGAGCGTCCCGATTAGCCACCCAAGCGCGAAAAAGCCGATTACCACTCCCGGAACCCCAAAATTAATCTGGAACTCCATTACGTTGCCCACGCCAAATGACGTTGTGGGAGAAAGCCGAAGGCCGGTCATCTTCGAAACGATTTTCGGACTACCGGCAAATACCGGCTTTTCGGGCCAGAAGGCGCGCGGAACCAGAGCGAGCAGTCCCTCCCAGACCGAATCGCCATGAAGGTAATCCGCTTGCCCTTGCTCAATCCGCCGTGCAGCCAACCCGACGAAATAGTTTTGATTGAGCCTTTGATCCAGCGCGATCAGGTGCTTCCGGTTGGTTGGGTCAAGCCATTCAAAGTCTTTAACCGTGTCAACGACGCTATCGATTCGCGCCTCGAGCGGTGCTCCGCCCCACACCTGATCACGGATGTCATTGCGGTGCTGATAGTAATTTACGAAGATGCTCAAACTTAGAAATACAAAGACGGTAATGCCGACCGCTACCAGCCAGTTGCTTCGCGTCGAAATGGTGAGCGCGGAACAGACGACAATGATCGCCGCGGATCCGTAGCTCAGGAAGCCTCCGAGCAAAAGCATCAGAACAGGATAGACTATGAGCGCGCCAAGCCAAACCCCGATCCATTTGCGATCGCCACGCTGGAAAGCCGCGCGCAGGCCCAGCATCACGCCGAGCATCCAAATCCCTCCTCCCTTATCAACCGCAGCGCTGACACTGGGGATTCGGTACAGGGGACTGAGGCCATATACACAAGACCACCCGCCGAGCAAGCAAAACCACCAAAAGTGTTGCCGATCCGCCTCCCGACGGACTGGCATTCTTGCGGTCGAGGAGCGGGCCAACCACACACCCGCGACAAAGCACATCGACCCAATCGCCGTGAAACGCATGGCAATCTCAATCAGGTCCAAGTTGAAAAGGAAATCGCGGCCGACGACATGGGCAAACGCTCCGGGCACATGGATCAACAACAATGAGTACAAGTAGGCGATTGGAAGTCCTAGCGAAATCCTATCCCTGCGGAGAAGCCATAACAGCCAAAGCAATGCCGAGACACAAATGAAAATTAAGAATGTCATGGCGTTTGAAAGACCTCGCTACTCGCTTGCTCGATGGGCAACAACATTGCTCAGAGTCCGCAACCAGTCGCCTGCCTTCTCCCAACTCAGGCACTCGACTGGCCTTGAGAACCGATAGCCTGCCTGCTCGAGGAGACGAATGGACTCGGTGGCCGCACATAAGGCTCTGGCACCTCTAGCCCAGTTGAGTTCCATAAAAATCATTCCGACACGACCGGCTCTGATCAAATGTTCCGCCCCCATCAAAACCGAGTGCTCGTGACCTTGAACATCTAGCTTCAACAGATCAACGTGTTCGATCGAACGCTCCTGGCAGAACTGATCGAGGCATACTGTTTGGACACGTTCTCCGTCTGAATCAGCGGCGTCTTGTGAAATGAAGTTCATCCCTTCATTGGTCCCCAGGTCGCCACGAAAACGTTTTAGGATGGCTGCGCCGTGCTTGCTTGAGACTGCTGCCTCGTGAACATACAGGTGATCAAGACCATTTAGCTTCGCGGTAGCGCGCAAGCGAGCTGCGATTTCCGGGGTGGGTTCGAAGGCGTGGACGGTAGCGTCGCGCTGAATAGCGAGTGCGGTCAAGCTGTAAATTCCGGCATTCGCTCCCACGTCAAAGACAACTTTGGCCCCCCCCGCCGTGGCTCCCCAACAGCTGAGGATATCTTCTTCCAAGAAATAGGTGCCGAAAAAATAGTACTGCCGCTGCAGCATTTCGCTGAGATCGCATGACATCCTGAACCTGCCATGCTTCAATGTCGCCACCCGATGCGTGCTTTGGTCACCAACGGCAGCTCGCCAGAGGGAGTTGATGAGCCTCAGTTTGCCGCGGCGAATCGGGAAACGCCTAGCATACAACACGAGAAGGTTCTCGAACATGGAAGACGACATTGGTGCACGTTTTCAGTTCAGACCCAACTCCAGAAGGGCGCGTCTAAGGCGATGCACGTACGCATACCCGCCCTCGCTGCAGCGTTTGTAGCCCCGGTCGGCAACACACTTTCTACTAGATTCATTGGTGCTATAGAATTTCGCCTTGTCCAGCAGCTCCTCGCAAGAGGCAAAGAACTCGGCTTCTATCCCCTCTTCAAAAAATTCCTGATGCTCCTCGGTGCGGTCAGCCAGAAGCAGGCTGCCGCAGGCGGGAATTTCGAAGGTACGCGTCGTGTGCTGGTCGGGGCAGGCTTTTCGCAAAAATCCGACGCCTATCCTGGAGCCAGTAAGCGCCCGCGCGTAGTCATCGGCGTAAACCTCCCCGCCCTGGTGAGCACGGGACAAAAGCTCGTCACGGTGGAACCGGAACCGATCTTTCCCCGCTAGCTGTCGCAGAATAATGTGTCTCCGAGGCGTCCACCTGCCGTCCCGTAAGAACTCCCAGTATCGGCCCCAAATCTTTACGTCGATACCGGAAGCAGTGACAGCGTGAAGGAAGCGCTCACGTCGCGGCTCCCATCCTCCCAAAAAGCCAACCGCGCTTCTCCAGCGACCGTCCTCAGAAGCAAGAGGGCGGTGGACCTCATCGCAATATCCCAGTGGCATGTAAACAACAGGCTTGCCAACGCCTTCGTAACGTTCCCGCTCATACGACTTGCAGTAGACCAGGGCGTCGAACGCCATCATGGCTTCGTCCATGAGCCTCGTGCGCTTCCAGTCTAGCGAGAAATATGGATCCGGCGTGAAATGAACCGTTCTCACGCCAAGCCTGCGTAGTTCCTCGATCGTTTCCACCCGGACGAATTCCTGCTTGTCCGCCCACACCAAAGCCGGCTTGAACTGCCGTGCTGCGGACAGAATTGATGAATTGATCTCGTCCACGATGGTTCCTCGATAGGTCCGTCGTTGCACCTGTCGTTTTACCCACGAGGCGCGCCTCCACGCTTCCGATGTGTGCACACCGAGGACAGAGTGACCGAGCCGCTCAATGGCGCGCATCCGCATCAACGCAGTCTGCCCCGGGCCGATCTCTCCGAGATAGAGTATTTTCACGATTCGTCACCCACGAATCCTCCAGCGGAGCACAGCGCTTCGAAGCCTTCAACGGACGGGAGCAGATTGCGACCAATGGCAATTGACTTGTTCAACACCGACTCAGGCACAGATATCGCGTACACTGATGCCGAATCATATCGACCCATAAGCTTCGCCGATTGCGGAAACGAGCTAGCGACCCCCTTTGCCTCGAGCACTGTCTCGAGAATTTCTCCCACCGCTCCGTTTACCACTACGAAAGTATGCGGCGAGAAAACCTTCATGTGCCTAGCTAGCTTCAATTCCTTCCTTTTGCAAATAATATTTTAGGCTCGGCTCCGAAACTGAGCCAGTTACAATGGCGTCCCCCGGTACCAGGTGATTCTGCAAAACAAAGGCCACCGCTTCCGTACCGCGACCCTCATTCCGAAGGTAAATGGAATTGCTCCCTCGCAGTTGGAGACCAACCCATAGTGGAACGACCATAGCCAGCCCTGTCATCAGAAGACGCGGCCGCACACGCCTCGGCAACTGCCCAACGACGAAGGCCACACCACCGGCCGATAAGGCGAAATATAGTGGAAGAACGAATAACCAGACCCTCTCAAAAGGAACTATCCGCTGAATAAGCAAAATCGGTATCAAGGCGAGAACTTGCGCAAGCGGAATCGGTACCCGGTACCGCCCGCAACGCCCATTCCACATGCAGGAAATGGCGCAGCCGAAGGCCAGCCACGCCGCTACCAAAACCGGCAATCCCTCGTTCCAACTCTTCCACGTTGCCAAGAGCGAAGGAGGCAGCCCATGTAAAAAAACCCAGAAAGGCCTGGGGACTACGTAAGGATTCGCGAAAATCAGCTTCGGTCCGGAAACAGCCAGAGCGGGACTGTATAGGGCTGTAGTGATCAAAGAGGTAGTGTGAGGGGCGCCACATAGCCCTTACACAATTCTCTTAAGGGGCGGCATAGCCTCTCCGATAGCCGCTGAAAAGAGTAACCAAGTCACAACACATCCACACGGATACAGCATGATGGGGACAGTGTAAAGGCCGAGAGCCGACAGGACGGCTAACAGGTACCAAAGGAGCGGCGTCATAACCATACAAGATATGTGCGGCCGCGTATGAAACAGGGATCAGGAGCAAGCCGGCGACGAACGCTGGCAGGCGGATAGCCCAGGGATAGTTGCCAAACAACGAATACGACAGATGGACCAATAACGTATGCAATAGATGGTTGTTCGGAGCCGAGTAGATCGATAGTGCATAGTAAAGCGGGCGGGAGGCCAACTCTGAAAAGGTATTGGCTTCGTCATGGCGCATGGGTTGGTGTAAAAGCAAAGGCACACGCAGAACAATGGCCAACAAGAGGTAGTAGACCACCCATAATACATCCCGCATTTTCATCTTGATAACTGAATGCCTGATGCTGCGGACAAGACCGCTTGTATCCTCAATGGCCTCATCGATGCACCCACATACTTGGTCGCGACAATAAAACAAGATACCAGCTATGATCACACTCACCACTCCGGTGATACAGAGTCGTACTCGCATTTCGTCATAAAACTGCTGGGTGACCAGTATCATCTGTCCCGTCGCGAGATGACGAACTCTTGTATACAACAATTGAAACGGAATGACAGCACAAACAATGGACGCTATCCCGATCGAAAGAGCAGCGAGAACAAAGCTCCCCCAGAGGAGACGCGAGCTAAGAAGTATGTCGCCTTTTCCCTTCAAATCGGTAAACTTCCACTTGCTCGTTCCGTTCAAGGTTCTCAGGACAGAATTGTCCCCGCCGAAGAAAAATGTCGATATAGTCGCGAAACGTGCAATCGCTTCACGTCATGTACGGCCGTTGCGGTCTGGTTAGGATCTATGAAAAGACTCTAAGAGGCGGGCAGCGGCTTCGCTTTTCGAATGAACCTCGCCAGCGAGCCTCGAGCCTGCGCTGAGAGAAGAAGAAGAAAGCACGCTGAGAACCAGAGGTCGGGATAACACCAAACGCCATGACGGACAGTGCCGCACCTGACGTCACCAGTGAAAGGTTGGGACGCAATGGGGCTTCGCGCAGTTTCTAGGAGTCCGTCCGAGAATTGCGTTTTGAAAGGCGACCGATTACCGAATTGTAAAAACAGCTAGTCAGAGTTCGCCCCATGAAGCTCGGAGCAATGCTTGGAGAAGGGCTTCCCGAGCGCAGCC
>Ga0307479_10000799_pt1 | contig 28635 bp, 30 predicted proteins | sample atmos_gasesECM4C_FD_203743 | JGI IMG/M metagenome (GOLD analysis project Ga0307479, IMG submission 203743) | Hardwood forest soil microbial communities from Morgan-Monroe State Forest, Indiana, United States - atmos_gasesECM4C_515 | ecosystem: Environmental > Terrestrial > Soil > Temperate... | reverse complement strand
GCCCCTGCCCGCCCCCCGCGCCCCCCGGGCGCCGGGGGGGCCGGGGGGGGGGGGGGGGGGGGGGGGGGGGCCGCGCCCCCCCCCCCCCTGGAAGCGACGGAGTCGCCGGATGGCCCACGCTTGCAGCGAGAGACAATGGTCGGGCTGCACTGATGGATCCGCTCCAAATCGCGTGGGCGCGGAGGCCGGCGAGCGCGGTTTCGCGGCTGCAAGGCAAGGAGCTGTTGGTCCTGAGCGCGCGCGAGCTGCTCCTGGCGGCGGCGCGGGAGAAGGTCTTGCTGGTCGCGTTCACCGCCCCCGCTCCGGCGGCGCTCCTGGGCTTCGCCCGCGCGGCCCGCGACGCCGAGGCGCCGCTCCTCCTCGTCCGCCCGAGCGGCGTCGCCGAGGAGAAGGGGCCCGAAGAGGCGCGCGACGACACCGCCTTCGCCGAGGCCGCCTTCCGCGCCGCCGAGGAGCTGCACTTCCTGGGGCCCATGGCGCTGATGAAGGATCCGCCGCGCGCGGGCAGCTCGGTGTCCGACTCGGAGCGCGTGCAGCGCGAGATCGACGCCGGCTTCACTTCGGTGGCGCTGGCCGCGGCCGACACGCAAGTCGAGGCGCGCGACGCGGCGCTGGCCGCCGCCGCCGTCTGCCAGATGGAGCTGGGCCTGGAAGTGGTCGCGCTGGGGGGAGCGCAGGCCGCGGCCGAGCTGGCCCGGCAGCTCAAGTCGCGCGGCTCGGCCCCCAGCGCGCTGCGCATCACCGGCCTGGAGGAAGAGGCGCAGCAGATCGCGCTGGAGATGCAGCCGGGCACTCTGTTGTCCTCGGCGACCGAGAGCCTGGCGGCCGATCTGCTCGGGCTGGGCGTGCACCAGCTGGTGGCGTCGGGGCCGTTCTTGCGCTCGTTGCGGAGGGCCGCGCCCGAGGCCACCTGGGACAAGCTGCAGGCCTGGGCCGACGAGAAGGGCGCCTCGCTGGAGCAGGCCGCGGCGCGCCACCAGCGGCTCTTGCGCGATCTCTCGCCCGCGGCGCAGGAGCGGCTGGAGGCGCTCTGCTGCTTCGAGGCGCTCGAGCTGCTCGGCCGCACCGGCTCGCGCCACACCGGGCCGCGGCTCATCGAAGCGGTGGCGGCGATGCACGCGGGCGAGAGCTAGTGCGCATCATCGGCGGAGAAGCGCGCGGGCGCCGGCTGCGCGCCGTGCCGGGGAGCGGCACGCGGCCCACCGCCGACCGCGTGCGGCAGAGCCTGTTCGATCTGCTGGGCCAGCGCATGGACGGGCTGGCGATCCTCGATCTCTACGCCGGCACGGGCGCGCTGGCGCTGGAGGCGCTCTCGCGCGGCGCGACCTCGGCGGTGCTGGTGGAGAGCGACGCGCGCGCCTGCGGCGTGATCTTCCACAACCTCGAGGCGCTCGGTTTCGGCGCGCGTTGCCGCGTGCTGCGCGGCGAGTTGCCGGGCGCGCTCTCGCAGCTGCGCGGGTCGAAGTTCGACCTGGTCTTCTCCGATCCGCCCTACGCGCTGCGCGCGGCGCAGCCCACGGTCGATGCTTTGACCGGAAGCGATCTCCTCGCGCCCGGCGCGCGGGTGGTCTTGGAAATGGATCGGCGCGAGCCTCTGCCGTCGGGCCTCACGATCGCCGACGATCGGCAGTACGGCGACACGCGCCTGCTCGTCCTCCGTTGACCGCGAGGGCGACCTCCATCACACTCCGCCCCGATGGCGCGCATCGCTCTCTATCCCGGCTCGTTCGACCCGCCCACCAACGGCCACCTCAGCATCATCCAGCGCGGGCTGAAGATGTTCGACGGGCTGATCGTCGCGGTGCTCAACAATCCCGCCAAGGACTCGCTCTTCAACGTGGAGGAGCGGGTGCAGCTCCTGCGCGGCGCGGTCAACGAAGACGGCCGGGTGCAGGTCAAGACCTTCGAGGGTCTCCTGGTCAAGTTCGCGCAGCAGGAGGGCGTCAACACGGTGCTGCGCGGGCTGCGCGCGGTGAGCGACTTCGAGTACGAGTTCCAGATGGCCAACATGAACCGCAAGCTCGATCCCACCATCGAGACGCTGTTCATGATGACCGGCGAGGATTATTTTTATATCTCGTCTAGATTCGTGCGCGACGTGGCGCGGCTGGGCGGCGACGTGCACGGCCTGGTGCCCCCCAACGTCCTCAAGGCGCTGCAGAAGAGGTTCGGCAAGTGACGGCGCGCAGGCTCGCCCAGGTGAAAGCGTCGGCCACCATGGCCATGACCGCGCGGGCCATCCAGCTGCGGCGCGAAGGGCGCGACATCATCTCGCTCGCGGTGGGCGAGCCGGACTTTCCCGTCTTCCCGCACGTGGCCGAGGCCATCAGCGACGCGCTCCGCAAAGGATATACCAAGTATACTGCCCCCAACGGCAGCGCGGAGCTGCGCGAGGCCATCTCCGACTGGATGCAGGCGCAGGTCGGGCTCCGCTGGCCGCCGAGTCAGATCGTCGCCACCTCGGGAGCCAAGCAGGCCCTCTACAACGCCTGCCAGGCGCTGCTCGACGAGGGCGACGAGGCGGTCATCCCCAACCCCTACTGGGTCAGCTATCCGGAGATGGTGCGGCTCGCCGGGGCGAAGCCTACGGAGCTGATGCTGCAGCAAGAGGACGGCTGGTCGCCGCGCGCCGAGGACTGGGAGCGCGCGCTCTCGCCGCGCACGCGCCTTCTCATGTTCTCCAGCCCGTCCAATCCCACCGGCGCGGTGTGGAGCGCGGAAGTGCTGCGCGGGCTGTCGCGCGCGCTGGAAAAATTTCCGCGCGTGACCGTGCTCTCCGACGACATCTACGACAAGCTCACCTACAACGGCGTCCGCTGCCCCAACCTCCTCGAGGTCGCCCCCGAGTTGCAGCCGCGCACGGTGCTGGTCAACGGCTGCTCCAAGGCCTACGCCATGACCGGCCTGCGCCTCGGCTGGGCCTGCGGTCCCGCGGAAATCATCTCCGCCATGAACAAGGTGCAGGACGCGAGCACCAGCAATCCGTCGTCGCTCTCGCAGGCGGCGGCGGTGGCGGCGTTGCGCGGTCCGCAGGAGCCGTTGGAAGCGATGCGCGCGCAGTTCGAGAAGCGGCGACGCGTGATGGTCGAGCTCTTGCGGCAAATTCCCGGCGTCGATGCGCACGAGCCCGACGGCGCCTACTACATCTTCCCCGACGTCTCCGCGCTCCTGGGCCGCAAGTGGCGCGGCGAGCCGGTGGCGACCGACGTGCGCTTCGCCGAAATCCTCCTCGAAGAATTCGGCGTGGCGGTGGTCCAGGGGAGCGCCTTCGGGCGGCCGGGGTATCTGCGCCTCTCCTTCGCCACCTCGGAAGCCGACATCCGCCGCGCCATGGAGCGCCTGTCCTCCTGCGCGCAGGCGCTGGAGTGACATGCCTCGAGATCCCGTCGCCGACATCATCGCCTACAACAAGCCGCTTCTCGAGCACCGCGTCGACTCCGCCTTCGGTGACCTCACCGCCGCGGCGTTGAAACGCAAGCTGGACGCGCTCGGGAACTCGCCCTTCCAGTTCTTCCGCGGCACCTTCCACCTGATGTGCTGGGACCTCTTCCAGTCGTCGGAGAGGCTCTCGCAGGCGGCCGCGCCCGAGGGGCTGATCGTCGGGGACCTGCATCTCGAAAATTTCGGCGTCTATCGCGGCGCGAGCGGTGCGCTGGTCTTCGACGTCAACGACTTCGACGACGTGGGCGTGGGTCCGCTCGATCTGGACGTCAAGCGCCTTTGCACCAGCGCGATGCTCTTGCCCGGCCTCGCGCAAGGCGTGCGGCTCAACGCGGCCAAGGCCATCGCTCGCGCCTGGGCGGAGGAGATCGAGAAGCTGGGCGGGCGCTTTCCCATTCCGCCCTGGGACGAGAAGAAAGCGGAGGGCCGCGTGCAGGCGCTCTTGCACGAGAAGGCCCCCAAGACGCGGCAGGAGATGGTGGCCAAGTGCGCGCCTGAGAAAGGACACGCGAAGCTTCTGCAGAACGAGAAGTTCGTGCGTCCCGTAAAGTCGTGGATCGACGTCGCCAAGGCCGCGGCGGCCGAGTACCTGGAGGCGCTGAAGCAGCTCAAGGCGCCCGACCCGCCCAAGGACTGCGAGGTCCTCGACATCGCCTATCGCTTCAAGGGCACCGGCTCGCTGGGGCGGCTGCGCTTCACCGCGCTCCTCGGCCACGGCAACGAGCGCCGGATGATCGAGCTCAAGGAAGCACGCTCCAGCGCGATGGACGACGCGCGCGGCCGCGAGGAGCTGCTCAACCGCGCCCGCGTGCAGACGGCTGCCATCCGCCGCATGCAGGGCGACCCCTGGCCGCGCGTGGCCGGGACGCACCTCGGCAAGGTGCAGGCGCTGGGCCGAGAGAACGAGCCCGAGGAAGAGAAGGTCGGCTCCGACCGGTTCGCGTCGGGCGACGCCAAGCACGAGGAGCTGAACGCCTACGCGCGGCAGTGCGGGCAAGTGCTGGCGCGGTTGCACGCGCGGGTGAATGCGCACTCCAGCCTGGCCGCCCGCTGGAACCCGCAGGACGCGGCGCGGCTGGCGGTGGAGTTTGCCGAGAAGTACGCGCCGCTGGTGGAGAGCGATCAGAAGGCCTTCGTCAAGGCCAGGGCCGACGTGGCGAAGGCGCTCGGGCTCCCGTGACGGCCAGGACGCGCTGCGCGCTCGCGCTGTTGGTCGCGACGCAGTCGGCCTGCATCGCGCACACCATCGCCGGGATCGACAAGGACGCCCAGGGCGCCGACACTTTCGAGGTCGCGCCGCAGCCGGCCGATGCGCAGCTCTCGTGCGACGGCGCGCCCTGCGCGGCGGTGCCGGTGGTGCGGCCCTATCGCGCGGGCCGCAGCAACGCCGTGTTCTGGTCGCTCACCGTCGCCGAGCTGGGCTTGGGGTTCGGCGCTTTCGCCATCGGCGTGACGCAAGGACAGGTGGCCGGCCAGCCGCCCTGCGCCAACGCCACTCCCTGCCTGCTCGCGCTGCTGGCGTACATCCCTTTCTTCTGCGACATCGGAACCTGGTTCGGCGCGACCGACTACGGGCGGACCTACGAGCCGGCGCGGCTGGGGAAGCTCGTCACCGTCAGCTGGAGCGGCCGCAGCGCGCCGGTGCGCCTTGCCGACGTGGTGCCGCCGGGCGCCAAGGAGCCGGGGCCGACGTTCTCGGTCACCGCCGTCTTGCAGCGGCCGCAGGAGGGAGCGCAAATCGTCGCGCCCAAGGACGCCAAGCTCAAGCACGGCCGCGTGGCGGTGCTGGAGCTGAAGAGCGACGGCGAGGTCAAGCCCGATCAGCTGCGCTACTTCGGCGACGCCGTCCGAGCCGCCACGCTCAAGTCGGCGCCCTGGCTGGAAGTGATGACGCGCGAGAACATCCTCGTGCTCCTGCAAGCGAGCGGGAAGGACCTGGCCAACTGCGAGGGCGAGTGCGAGGTGGACACCGGCCGCCGCATCGGCGCCGATGCGGTGGTGACGGGCGAATTGATCAAGCTCGGCTCGCGCTACAAGCTCTCGCTGCGGCTCTTCGACACGCACAGCGGCAAGCAGCTGAGCGAGAGCAAGGGCGCGGGCGCCAGCATCGAAGAGCTGGACGGAGTCTCGGCCAGCGCCACGGCTGCGCTGTTCGGAGTCAAGCCGTGAAGCGCGCGATGGCCGTGCTCCTGCTCTGCGGGTGCGCTTATTTTCGGACGGGGCGCGCGATGGAGATGCAGGCGCCGCCGTGGGCCGCCGAGCAATCCATCTACGTCGATCCCAACACCGAGCACCCGCTGATCGGCGGCGGCTTCGTCGACGACGTGGCCCGCGACACCGCGGAGCGCCTGGCCGGCGCGGGTTTCCGGGCCGGCGCTCCGACCGAGCCCGACACCGTCGTCGTCCGGATCGCGTTCGAGCGGCACCTCCTGGCGGGTTTCACGCTGCACGCCCTGCTGCGCCGAGGGGACGCGGCGATCGAGGACATCGCTCTCGACAGCGCCGACTCTGCCTGTCTCGGGACGGATGCGAGATGCTGGTCTCGCGAGCTGTCGTCGCGGATCGCCGCGTCGCAGAAGCTGGCGTCGCTGCACACCGCGCAGACCAAGGAAGCCGGCGCCTCCACGATCGTGCACCTCTCGGGGCGGCTGGCGGTGCTCGAGTTGCGCAACTCCACCAGCGAGCTGACCGCGCGGCAGGCCCGCTACTTCACCGATCTGGTGCGCAGCGGTGCTCTGCAGCGCGCGCCGCAGCTGGAGGTGATCACGCGAGAGAACCTGCTCGTCCTCCTGCAGGCGTCGGGCAAGGACCTGGCCAACTGCGAAGGCGAGTGCGAGGTCGACACCGGCCGCCGCATCGGCGCCGACGCCATCGTCAGCGGCGAGATCCAGAAGATCGGCAAGAACTACAAGATCGCGCTGCGCCTGCACGAGACGCATGAGGGCCGGCTGATCGCCGCGGCGGTGGCGAGCGGCGAGTCGGTCGAGACGCTCGACGACGAGACCGGCAAGGCCACCGCCGAGCTCTTCCGCTCGGTGCGGCCATGAAGCGCGCGCTGCTGCTGTTCTTGCTCTGCGCCTGCGCGCACGGTGCGCCGCCTCGCCAGATGGCGCCCCCGCCGTGGGCGGCCGAGCAGCCGCTCTACCTCGATCCGCATCCCGAGGCGGCGGTCTGGCTCAATCAGGGGTTCATGGAAGATACGACGCGACTCACGGCAGAGCAGCTGGCGAAAGCTGGTTTTCCGCGCGGCGCCCCGGCCGATGCGGAGACCATTTCCATCAAGCTGATCGAGATTGCGGGGATCGGAGGGGCCGGAGCGATCGTGGCGCAGCTCCGGCGCTCGGAGGCGCTGGTGGGCGAGCTCGAGGTGGAGACCAAGGACCTCGCCTGCTGGACGTTCATGGCCATGCCGGCGGAAAAAGCGGCGTGCGTTTCGGCGCAACTGGCGGCCACCATCGCGGAGGCGCCGCAGCTCGCGAAGCTCCACGCCGCGCGGCACGATCAAGCGGCGGCGGTGGTGCACCTCTCGGGGCGGCTGGCGGTGCTGGAGCTGCGCAACTCCACCAGCGAGCTCACGCCGCGGCAGGCGCGCTACTTCACCGACCTGGTCCGCAGCGCCACGCTGCAGAGCGCGCCGCAGCTGGAGGTCATCACTCGCGAGAATCTGCTGGTGCTCTTGCAGTCGAGCGGCAAGGACCTGGCCAACTGCGAGGGCGAGTGCGAGGTGGACACCGGCCGCCGCATCGGCGCCGACGCCATCGTCAGCGGCGAGATCCAGAAGATTGGCAAGAACTACAAGATCGCGCTGCGCCTGCACGAGACGCACGAGGGCCGGCTGCTCGCGGCGTCCGTGGCCAGCGGCGAGACGGTGGAATCGCTCGACGACGAGACGACGAAGGCCGCCGCGCAGCTGTTCGCGGGCGTCAAACCTTAGAGCCGGTGGATCTGCATCATGCTCGCGCCGAAGGTGGGCCGGTTCGGCGGCACTGCCGAGGCGATAACGATCGCTTCGCCGCGCATCGCCTCTCCCGCGCCCACCAGCGTCTGGGCGATGGCGCTGATCATCTCGTCGGTGGTCTCGAAGGCCTTCTGCACCCGGCGCGCCGAGACGCCCCAGTAGAGCGCCATGCGGCGGTAGGCCACTTCACTGCCGGTGAAGGCCACGATCTTGGCCTGCGGCCGGTACTCGGCGATCTGCCGCGCCGTCTCGCCGGTGCGGGTATAGACGCAGATGGTGCCGATGCCGAGCTGTTGCGCCGCCGCCGCGCACGCCCGCGCCACCGCCGTCGCGAACGTGCTCTCGCCGCGATCGAGGATGGCCTCCGGCATGGCCTGGTAGCGCGCGCTGCGCTCCACCTCCTCGACGATGGCGGCCATGGTGCGCACCGCTTCCACCGGATAGGCGCCGGTGGCCGTCTCCGCCGAGAGCATCACCGAGTCGGCGCCGTCGAGGACCGCGTTGGCCACGTCAGACACCTCGGCGCGCGTGGGTTGCGGTGAGACGATCATGCTCTCCAGCATCTGCGTGGCCACGATGGCAATCTTGCCGTAGTAGTTGGTGCGCTCGATGGCCGTCTTCTGGATCAGCGGCACGCGCTCGAGCGGCATCTCCACGCCCAGGTCGCCGCGCGCGATCATGACGCCCTCGGCGAGCTGCGCGATCTCATCGATGCGGTCCACCGCCTGTGGCTTCTCCAGCTTGGCGATGATCGGCGTCACCGGGGCGTAGCGCTTGATCAGCCGGATGTCGTCGGCGGAGCGGACGAAGCTCATCGCCACGTAGTCGACCTCGTGCTCCAGACCGAATTTTAAATCTTCTATATCTTTCTGCGTCATGGCCGGAATCGACACCGGCGTGCCCGGCAGGTTGATGCCCTTGTGGTCGCTGAGCACGCCGCCGACCTTCACCCGGCAGCGCACCTCCTTGCCCTCGATGGAAATGACCTCCAGCCGGATGGCGCCGTCGTTGATCAGCACCGGGTCGCCGATGGAGACGTCGTCGGCCAGGCCTTCGTAGGAGCAGGCGAAGCGCTGCGCGTTGCCGGGTGCACCGTCGTCCACCACGATGGTGACTTCGGCGCCCGCTTCCAGCTTCACCTTGCCGCCCGCGATGTTGCCGACGCGGATCTTGGGCCCCTGCAGGTCGAGCAACAGGCCCACCGGCCGCCCGGCCATCTCGGCCGCCTTGCGCACGTTGGCCATGGCGCGCAGGTGGTCGTCGTGCGTGCCGTGGGAGAAGTTGAGCCGCGCGACGTCCATCCCGGCGTCGACCAGCTTGCTCAGGGTCGGCTCTTCACGGGACGCCGGGCCCATGGTGCAGATGATCTTCGCCTTGCGCATTCCGGGGCGAGCCTAGGGCCCGTGCCGCTCGCCTGCAAGTTACAGGTTCGAGGCGGTCACAGGCGTTCGACGGGAGCGGGATCGCTCGCGGTGCGGAGATTGCGCGCGCTCTTGCCGTGCAGGTCGGCGGGGGAGACGCCGGCCTCCTCGAGGACCGCGCTGCGGGCCACCACCGGCGCGCCGGCCTGGATGGCCAGCGCCAGAGCCTCGCCGGCCGAGGCCTCCAGCCACAGCTCGCGCGCGCCGCTGGAGATCTCCAGGTGGCCGCGGAAGCTGCGGTCGCTTTCGACCTGGTCGATGGAGGCGCGCAGCACCCGTCCGCCCAGCGCTTCCAGCGAGGCCGGCAACAGCCCGCGCGGTCCGCCCAGGGCGCGCTCGATGAGCGCCGCCTCGGCGTGACCGACCGGAACCGGCAGCTTGCGCGCGCCGCCTTTCTCCACCAGCACCAGCACCGGCTGTCCGCCGCGCACGCGGACCAGCTCCTGGACCTGGAGCTCTACCGGTCCACCGTGCCGCGAGACCCGCAGCCCCATCGCGACGAGCGCGCCGGCCGTGCAGGCCCCCAACACCAACCCCACGAACCAACCCCTCGGCCCCGCCATCCAGATCAAGGTAGGGAGCGGCCGGCCAACCGCAACTGCTACTCCATTTCGGCGACTTCTTCTTCCTCGTCCTCGTCGCTCTCCTCATCCTCGCTGTCTTCCTCGTCGAGGAGCGCGGCCTTGCGGGTGACCGCCGGCGCCTCGTCGTAGGGCGGCGGCATGTCTTCGCTGTTCACTTCCACGTTGGTGGAGAACTTCCGACGCAGCGGGGCCAGCACGGCAAACAGCTCCTCGAGCGCGGCCACCACCGCCTCCACCTGCTCGTCGGGCGCGCGCGTGCCGCAGCCGGGACAGCGCAGGACCGGATCGGTCTGCACGTCGGAGACGTCCATCGAGAAGGACTCCTCGCACTTTTGACACTGGAACTCGAGCTGCATGGCGTCCTCCTCCGTCGGACCCTGCTGGACGCTCAGCATAGTCACGCCGACGCGGGTGGGAAGGGGGGCCTACGTACTTTGCCAGCGTCGGGCAGCTGACGGTTTGACGCGGCGCGCCCGTATCTGAAAAATCCGCGCGTGCTTCGTGTCTCCGCCGTCCTTCTGGCCGCTGCCTGCGCGTGCGCAGGTCCGGGCAAGAGCTATCCGTGCGATCCCAGCCTGGGGAGCTGCGGGGGCGTGGTGCTGCCCGACGGCGGAGTCGACAACACGCCCTTCATCTCCGCGCCCTTCACCGTCTGGCATGACGGCGCGCAGAACGCCGCTGCCGACGCGACGCCATTCGGCGGCGCGGTATTCGCCGCCTTCCGTCACGCCTCGGCCTGGTCGGGCGACCCCAGCGCGCGCGTCTACGTCGTCCGATCGCAGGACCAGGGCCGCACCTGGCAGAAGGTCGCCGACCCGGGCGTGACCGGCCTCGACCCGCGCCAGCCGCGGCTCTTTGCCTTCGGCAAGAAGCTGTGGCTCCTGGCCACCTTCTGGGACACGACCGATCCCACCGCCCACCGCACCACGCTGCGCATCTCGGGCTCCATCGACGGGGCCACCTGGGCGCCGTTCGCCGAGCTTCCCGGCACCGACGGCATCGCCGCGTGGCGGCCGCGCGCCATCGGTTCGCAGCTCTTCTTCTCGGTCTGGGGCGCGGATGAATTGTTCCCCGTCGACCAGCCCACCGGCTTCTCGCTCCTCGCCACCGCCGACCTGGCCAAGTTCGCCAACGCCGCCGCGCCCAACGCCGGCCCCGGCGCGCGCGAGGGAGATCTGGTGGTGCGCGCGAGCGGCGAGCGTTGGATGGTCGTCCCCGGCCGCACCGTGGGCGGGACCAAGGATCAGCTCAGCTTCTGCCACGGCGCGGAGTGGAAGTGCTGGAGCATTCCCGGCATGTCGGTCGAGGCGCCCGCGATGTTCGAGTGGAACGGCATCCTCTACCTGACCGCCAAGCGCGACACCGGCAGCGGCATCGTGCGCACGTCCATCTGGCAGGTGCTCGACGACACGCAGGACGTGAGCCCGGTGGCCGACGTGACCGCGGGCTTCGGCGAGACCGGCGGCCCCTCTCTCGCGCCGCTCGACAGCGAGCGGGTGCTGCTCGTGTTCCACAGCACCTCCCGCCTCGACCCTCGCGTGGCCGCGCTGCCCTCCGAGCCCACCGAGGTCCAGGCCGAGGCGCAGGGCTACCCGACCGACGTCCTGGCGGTCGAGCTGAACATGCCTTCGGCCGCCGCCGGCCACTGAAACAAGGCTTGTCGATCTCCAGGCGTCTCGTTCGACGCTGCAGTAGAGCCCGGGTCCACATCCCGGAAAACAAGGAGACCGACATGCGCTTCATGGTGATCGTCAAGGCCAACCAGGACTCGGAGTCCGGCGCCCTTCCCGACGCGAAGATCCTCACCGAGATGGGCAAGTTCAACGAAGAGCTGGTCAAGGCCGGCGTGATGTTGGCCGGCGAAGGGCTCCACGCCAGCTCCAAGGGCGCGCGAGTGAAGTTCTCCAAGGGGAAGAAGACGGTCATCGACGGCCCCTTCGCCGAGACCAAGGAGCTGATCGCCGGCTTCTGGCTGTGGCAGGTGAAGTCGATCGAAGAGGCCATCGAGTGGCTCAAGCGCGCTCCCTTCGACGACACCGAGGTCGAGATCCGGCAGGTTTTCGAGCCGGCCGACTTCGCGCCCAGCGATCCCACCGGCGAGATCCGCAAGCATGAGGAGAAGCTCCGCGAAACCGTCGCCGCGCGGCGCTGAAGATGTTCTAGTCGGGTGCCGTGACGGCACCCGACGCCCGCCGCGCCATCGAGGCGGTCTTTCGCATCGAGTCGGCCCGGCTCATCGCCGGCCTGACTCGAATGGTGCGCGACGTCGGTCTGGCCGAGGAGCTGGCGCAGGACGCGCTGGTGGCGGCGCTCGAGCAGTGGCCGCAGGCGGGCGTGCCCGACAATCCGGGCGCCTGGCTGATGGCCGCCGCCAAGCATCGCGCCATCGATCAGCTGCGGCGGAGCAAGCTTTTGGAGCGCAAGCACGCCGAGCTCGGCCGCGAGGTCGAGACGCGGACCGAGCGCGACCTGGACGCCGCCATCGACGACGACCTGGGCGACGACCTCTTGCGCCTGGTGTTCATCTCCTGCCATCCGCTGCTGCCGACCGAGTCGCGGGTGGCGCTCACGCTGCGCCTGTTGGGAGGCTTGACCACCGCCGAGATCGCGCGCGCGTATCTGACGGCGGAGCCGACCATTGCCCAGCGTATCGTGCGGGCCAAGCGCGCGCTGGCGGATGCGGGCGTGCCGTTCGAAGTGCCGCGCGGGCCCGAACGGGCGGCCCGGTTGTCGTCGGTGCTGGAGGTGGTCTACCTCATCTTCAACGAGGGCTACTCGGCCACGGCGGGCGACGACTGGATGCGCCCCGAGCTGTGCCAGGACGCGCTGCGGCTCGGCCGCATCCTGGCCGAGCTCGTGCCCGAGGAGCCCGAGGTCCACGGCCTGGACGCGCTGATGGAGCTGCAGGCCTCGCGCCTCGCGGCGCGGACGGGGCCGTCGGGCGAGCCGGTGCTGCTGCTCGACCAGGACCGCGCGCGCTGGGACCATCTGCTCATCGGCCGCGGTCTCGCGGCATTGGAGCGAGCGGAGAAGCTGGGCGGGGTGCAGGGCCCCTACGCTCTGCAGGCGGCCATCGCCGCTTGCCACGCGCGCGCGCACGTGGCCGCGCAGACCGACTGGCCGCGCATCGCCGCGCTCTACCAGGCGCTCGGACAGGTCGCGCCGTCGCCGGTGGTGGAACTGAACCGGGCGGTGGCGGTGGCGATGGCCTTCGGCCCCGCGGCGGGTCTGGAGCTGATCGATGCGCTCGCTTCCGAGCCGTCGCTCGAGGGCTACCATCTCTTGCCCGGCGCCCGCGGCGACCTCTTGGAAAAGCTCGGCCGCCTCGACGAGGCGCGCGCGGAGTTCGAGCGCGCGGCGTCGCTCACCCGCAACGCCCGCGAGCGCCAGGTGCTGCTCGATCGCGCCGCCTCGCTCGCCCGAAGCTGATGCTGTACTCCCGGCGGCGGCGGCGCTATAGGGAGCCGCCATGCCCAGCCCAGCGCCGAAAATTCCGCAGGACGGACAGCCGATCACCTTCGCCGCCGGCCGCATCGGCGTGCCCGACCGGCCCATCATCCCTTTCATCGAGGGCGACGGCACCGGCCCCGACATCTGGCGCGCGTCGCAGCGGGTGCTCGACGCGGCGGTCGAGAAGGCGTACGGCGGCAAGCGCAAGATCGCCTGGGCCGAAGTCTACGCTGGCGAGAAGTCGAAGAACCTCTTCGACAACTGGCTCCCCGACGAGACGGTGGACGCCTTCCGCAAATATATAGTTGGTATCAAAGGTCCGCTGACCACGCCGGTGGGCGGCGGCATCCGCAGCTTGAACGTGGCGCTGCGGCAGATGCTCGACCTCTACGTCTGCCTGCGGCCGGTGCGCTGGTTCAAGGGCGTGCCCAGCCCGGTGAAGCGGCCCGACAAGATCGAGATGGTCATCTTCCGCGAGAACACCGAGGACATCTACGCCGGCATCGAGTACGCCGCCGGCACGCCCGAGGCGCAGAAGGTCCTCGACTTCTGGCAGCGAGAGTTTCCCAAGGAGTTCAAGAAAATCCGCTTCGGCTCGCAGGCCGCGGGCGCCGAGTGGCAGAAGACGCTGGAGGGCATCGGCGCGCCTAAGCGCGAGGTGCGCGTCGAGGTCGGCGTGGGGCTCAAGCCGGTCAGCTATCTCGGCACCGAGCGGCTGGTGCACAGCGCCATCGGCTACGCCGTGCAGAACCAGCGCAAGAGCGTCACGCTGGTGCACAAGGGCAACATCATGAAGTTCACCGAGGGCGCCTTCCGCGACTGGGGCTACCGGGTGGCCAAGGAGTTCTATGGCGCGAAGGAGATCGACGGCGGCCCGTGGTGCCAGATCCCGAATGGCCCCATCATCAAGGACGCCATCGCCGACATCACGCTGCAGCAAGTGCTCACGCGGCCCGAAGACTTCGACGTCATCGCCACGCTGAACCTGAACGGCGACTATCTCTCCGATGCGCTCGCCGCGCAGGTCGGCGGCATCGGCATCGCTCCGGGCGGCAACATCAACTACGTCACCGGCCACGCCGTCTTCGAGGCCACCCACGGCACCGCGCCCAAGTACGCCAACCAGGACAAGGTCAATCCCGGCAGCGTGATCCTCTCCGGCGAGATGATGCTGCGGCACCTGCACTGGGACGAGGCCGCGGACCTGATCATCAAGGGCATGGACGGCGCCATCGCCGCCAAGACCGTCACCTACGACTTCGCGCGCCTGATGACGGCCGAGGGGCAGAAGGACGTGCGCGAGCTCAAGTGCTCGGAGTTCGGCGACGCGATCATCCGGCACTTCTAGCGCGGCCTACGTCTGGTGGACGTAGGTGACCCGGAGCATCTGGTCGTCGACCTCGTAGTAGAAGGACCAGCCTCGCACGATCAGGCAGAGACGGCTCTGGCCCAAGGACTTCCGGAAGACGTGCGCTCGGGGGACCGCTCGCAGCGATTCCGCGATGCTCTCGAGTTGGACCCGCGCCTCCTCCTGCACGTCGGCCGGAACGCGCTGAACGACTTCGGCGAACTCGATCTCGCCACGAGTCAAGAGCACCTCCAGGCTGTTGGGTGGATCAACGCTCGTCATTGCGGGCCGGCGCTTTCAAGGCTTGCCGCCCGGTCTCTCGCCAGCAGGCGGAGCGTATGAGGGGCCGGCGTCCCGACGCGCGGCCTCCTGATTTCTTGCACCTCGACGGGGTCACTGACCGGCGAACAGCTCCTCGATCTCGCGCGCGTACTTCTGCGACACCACCTTGCGCTTCAGCTTGAGGGTCGGCGTCAGCTCGCCCGACTCGATGGAGAACAGCGCCGGCAGCACCTTGAACTTCTTGATCGTCTCGTAGCGGGCGAGCTGCGCGTTCACCTTCTCGATCTCGCGGCCCACGTGCTCGATGAACGACGGGTCCTGGGCGCGCGCAATCGCCTCGGGCACGATCAGCGCGCCGAGATAATTGCGCGCATCGCCCACCACCACCGCCTGCGCCACTCCCGCGATGCGGCCCAGCTGCACCTCGATGTTCTGCGGCGAGACGTTCTTGCCGCCCGAGGTGATGAGCAGGTCCTTCTTGCGGTCGGTGATGCGCAGGTAACCTTCGGCGTCCAGCTCGCCCACGTCGCCGGTGTGGAGGAAGCCGTCGGCGTCGATGGCCTCGCGCGTGGCCGGCTCGTCCTTGAAGTAGCCGAGGAAGACGTGCGGGCCGCGGGTGAGGATCTCGCCGTCGGAGGCGATGCGGATCTCCACGCCCTCCTCGGGCCGGCCCACGGTGCCCACCCTCCACGCGCCGGGGAGGTTGCAGGTGCCCATGGCCGTGCTCTCCGTCATGCCCCACAGGTCGAGCACCGAGATGCCGATGGAGGAGAAGAACTCCACCGTGCCGGCGCCGATCTTGGCCGCGCCGCTGACGGTGAAGCGGGCGCGGTCGAGGCCGAGCCGCTGGCGCAGCTTGCCGAGCAAGAATCCGGAGAGCGGCCCGCGCACGCCGTGGGTCCAGTCCTTGCGCGCCCATTCGATCATCGCGCGGCGGTGCGGCGGCGCGCTTGCCAGGCCCTCCTCGAGGCGCGCCTGCATCTTCTCCCAGACGCGCGGCACGCCGAAGAAGATGGTGGGCCGCGCCTGCGCCAGCACCTCCGGCACGCGCTCCAGCTTGTCGCAAAACGAGAGGCTCGAGCCGCTGACCGCCGGCGCGTGGATGCTGATCATCTGCTCGGCGATGTGGCTGAGCGGCAGGTAGCTCACCACCGAGTCCTGCGCCGTCGTCTTTGCGATGCGCTGGCCGGTGAGCGCGGCGAAGGCCAGATTCTCTTGGCTGAGCATCACCGCCTTGGGAGGGCCGGTGGTGCCGCTGGTATAGATGAGGGTGCCCAGGCTTTTCGCCTTCAGCCCGGCCAGCCTGCGGTCGACCTCGCTCTCGGGGACCGGGTCGCCACGGCGCAGGAAGTGCTCCAGCTCGTCGAACAAGACGAACTCGTGCACCTGCGTGCCGGTGAGCTTGTCGCGCTGGCCAGCGTCGCCGACCACCGCCACCTTCGCTTCGGAGTGTCGCGCGATGTAGCGGGCCTGCTCGCCGGTGAGCGTGGGATAGATGGGAGTGGGGACCGCGCCCGCCGCGATCGCGCCCAGGTCGGCGATGAGCCACTCGGGACGGTTGGGGCCGGCGATGTTCACACAGTCGCCGGCCTTCACGCCCAGCGCGATCAGCGCGCGAGCCATCTGGCGCACGGCGAGCGCCGCCTCCTCCCAGGAGAACTCGCGGTTGCCGTACGTCCAGCACAGCCGCGGCCCCAGTCGCCGCGCGGTGGTGAAGAAGCTCTCGATGGTGGTCATTGCCGGCAGCCTATCAGAGTGCTAGGTAGCCGCCGCCACCCAGGAGATCCCCCCATGGCTCGCAGGAAGATCGCCCTCATCGGCGCAGGTCAGATCGGCGGCAACCTCGCACTGCTCGCGGCGCAGAAAGAGCTGGGCGACGTGGTGCTCTTCGACGTGGTGGAGGGCGTTCCCCAGGGCAAGGCGCTCGACATCATGCAGTCGCGGGCGGTGGACGGGTACGACGTCAAGATCGTCGGCACCAACAAGTACGACGAGGTGGCCGGCGCCGACGTGGTCATCGTCACCGCCGGCGTGCCGCGCAAGCCGGGGATGAGCCGCGAAGATCTCCTCGGCGTGAACATCAAGATCATGCGCGACGTGGCCGGCAACGTGAAGGAGAAGTGCCCGGGCGCGTTCGTGATCGTGATCAGCAATCCTTTGGACGCGATGGTCTACGCCATGAAGCAGATCACCGGCTTCCCCAAGGAGCGGGTGGTGGGCATGGCCGGCGTGCTCGACAGCTCGCGGCTGCGGCTCTTCATTGCCGAGGAGCTGAACGTGGCCATCGACGACGTGCACGCCATCGTGCTTGGCGGCCACGGCGACGACATGGTGCCGCTCACGCGCTTCTGCTCGGTGGGCGGGGTTCCGCTGGAGAAGATGATCCCGGCCGATCGCCTGGCGGCGATCATCGACCGCACCCGCAAGGGCGGCGGCGAGATCGTGGCTCTCTTGAAGTCCGGCTCGGCCTTCTACGCGCCGGCCACTTCCGCCATCGCCATGGCCGAGGCGTACCTCAAGGACAAGAAGCGCGTGCTCCCCTGCGCGGCGCTGCTCGAAGGCGAGTACGGCGTCCGCGGCTATTACATGGGCGTGCCGGTGACCATCGGCGCTGGCGGAGTGGAGAAGGTGCACGTCATCGACCTCACCGCCGAGGAGAAGGCGATGTTCGACCGCTCCTTCCAGTCGGTGAAGAAGACGGTGGACGAGATCAAGCTGTAGCTTTTCTGGACGCTGTACAGCGCGGAGTGGAGCCTGCGTGCTCCATTCAAGCTGGTGTTCCCTCTGAGCTTACAATGGCACGAATTGTGCTCAGCGCGGCTACATGCGCACACTTTTGCTTACATCACTGATTCTTGCCGCGTGCGGCGGTTCCGCTCTCAACGACGCATCGGCAGACGACCTCACCTACGGCGAGCCGATGCACTGGGTCTCGATGGCCGCGCAGGCCGCGACCGATTACGCCGCCAACCCGCAGCTGATGCACCTCGAAGGCAAGCCGGCGGGCAAAGGCTATGGCTGGACCTTCCTCTTCCGCGGCGACCTGGGCTACTGGGCCGCGGTCGTTTGCGACGGCAAGACCGCGCAGGTCACCGAGCACTATCAGATGATCGAGCCGCCGCTCGGCATGACGGCCATCGACACGGCCGGCGTGAAGATCACCGTCGCGAAACTGAAGAGCATCGCCTCGAAGGCGGGCTGCGCCAGCATGCACGCAATCGAGCTGGACCAGCCGCTGACGGTGAGCCCCGACCCGCACTGGATGGCCGACTCGGGCGAGAAGCAGGTCTTCGTCGACGCTACGACCGGAGCCGTGCTCCAGTAGCCAGGCGCCCGCCTCGCAAGTCGCGCGTCAGCTCGGGCGTCGCTCCGGGCTGGCGCGCTGCGCTTTCGGGCCCCCGCGCGACCTGGATCAAGAACCAGATCCACATCAGCGCCCAGAGAGCGACGGCGAGGAGTCCGAGTGCCAGGCCGGCCGGGGTGGGGTGCAGGCGCAAGCGGAACATATAACCTCCTAAGCGAGACTTGACGGTTATGGTATTGAGGACTAGATAACCTGTCAAGGTCGGTTTGGGGGTTATGTGGTCAAGCACCGATACGACTTCGACGGCGGCACGGTCGCCCTCGACTTCGTCAACACCGTCAGCGGGATGCGCGGCTTCGAGCCTCGCGAGCACTTGCTTGGCTGGGAGGAGCTGGTCGACTGGGCCCGGCAGGCGGGGTTGATCCCGGCGCGGTCGCACCCGCGGATGATCGCCGGGGCGCTTCAGCAGGCCCTCCGCATCCGCGAGGCGCTGCACGACGTGGTGGTGGCGGCCGTCGACAAGCGCGACGCGCCGGCCGAGGCGCTGGCGGAAGTGACCCGCTGGATCGCCGACGCTCTCGCGCACCGCCGGCTGCTCCCCGCCGGCAAGGGCCGCTACCAGATGCAATTCGATCGCGACGACAACCCGCTCGCCTTCTTGCGGCCGGTGGCGCTCGACGCCGCCGAGCTGCTCGAGCGCGACCTCGCCGGCGGCCTGGTCCGCATCTGCGAGGAGCGCGCCCTTGGCCGCTGCGGCTGGATATTCCTCGACCAGACCAAGAACCACAGCCGCCGCTTCTGCAGCATGAAGGAGTGCGGCAACCGCGCCAAGCAGCGTCGTTTCCAACAGCGGAAGCGCATGCTATGACGCGCGCGCCATGCCAGAACGGTACATCGTAGTCGGCGGCGGCCTCGCAGGATTGATGACGGTGATCAAGCTGGCCGAGGCCGGCAAGCGGGTGGATGTCTTCTCCATCGTGCCGGTGAAGCGCAGCCACTCCGTCTGCGCACAGGGCGGAATCAACGGCGCCGTCAACACCAAGGGCGAAGGCGACCACCCCGACATCCACGTCAAGGACACGCTCAAGGGCGGCGACTTCCTCGCCGAGCAGCCTCCCGTCAAGGGCATGTGCTACGCCGCGCCGCAGATCATCTACCTGCTCGACCGCATGGGCGTGCCCTTCAATCGCACGTCCGAAGGGCTGCTCGATTTCCGCCGCTTCGGCGGCACGCTGCACCACCGCACCGCCTTCGCTGGCGCCTCCACCGGACAGCAGCTCCTCTACGCCCTCGACGAGCAGGTGCGCCGCTACGAGGCCGACGGCCTGGTGCGCAAGTTCGAATATTGGGAATACCTCGGCTTCATCAAGGACGACTCCGCCTCCTGCCGCGGCATCGTGGCCATGGACCTGCGCACCATGGAGATCCAGGCCTTCGCCGCCGACGCGGTCTGCCTGTGCACCGGAGGGCCCGGCATCGTCTACGGCCGCAGCACCAACTCCACCATCAACACCGGCAGCGCCAACGGCCGCAGCTATATGGACGGCGCCGTCTACGCCAACGCCGAGTTCGTGCAGGTGCACCCCACCGCCATCCCCGGCGAGGACAAGCACCGCCTGATGTCCGAGTCGGCGCGCGGCGAGGGCGGCCGCATCTGGGTCCCCAAGAACAAGGGCGACAAGCGAGCTCCCAAGAGCATCCCCGAGAACGAGCGCTGGTTCTTCCTCGAGGAGAAATACCCGCACTACGGCAACCTGGTGCCGCGCGACGTGGCCACCCGCGAGATCTTCGCGGTGTGCCGCGACCAGGGCATGGGCATCGACGGCGGCGACGCGGTCTACCTCGACGTCTCGCACATCCCCGCCGCGACGCTGGACAAGAAGCTCGGCGGCATCATGGAGATCTACGAGAAGTTCCAGGGCGTCGATCCGCGGCACGAGCCGATGAAGATCTTCCCCGCCGTGCACTACTCGATGGGCGGCCTGTGGTGCGACTACGAGGCGGACGCCAAGGGGAACATGATCGCCGGCAGCCCGCGGCAGCAGAGTACGAATATACCTGGTCTATATGCTGCCGGAGAGTGCGACTACGCCTATCACGGCGCCAATCGCCTGGGAGCGAACTCGCTCTTGAGCTGCATCTACGCCGGCATGGTCGGCGGGCCGGCGATGATCAGCTACGCGAAGAACAACATGTCCTCGAAGGGCGACGTGCCCTCGTCGCTGCTTGAGGGCGCGCGCAAGCAGTGGCAGGGGAGATTTGATACTATATATAAAATGGAGGGCAGCGAGAACCCCTACGTCATCGGCCAGCAGATGGGCGAGCTGATGATCAAGAGCGCCACGGTGGTGAAGGTGAACAGCCAGCTCGACGCTGCGCTTTCCGGCATCGCCGAGATGAAGGCGCGCTGGGCGAAGTGCAACGTCCTCGACACCGGCCGCACCGTGAACCAGAGCGCGGCGTACGTGAACCAGCTCTGGAACATGCTGGAGATCGCGCACCTGATCCTCAAGGCCTCGCGCCTGCGCGACGAGAGCCGCGGCAGCCACTACAAGCCGGAGTTCCCGTTCCCCAAGCCGAAGGCAGGCAAGAAGCCGCAGGACGACGCCGAGTTCATGGCGGCGTGGAAGGCGCGCAACGACAAGTGGCTGAAGAACAGCATGGGCAGCTGGACGCCCGACGGACCGCGCGTCGAGCTCGCCGAGTTGCAGAGCTTGAAGAACCCCATCCTCGCGCCGGAGCCCAGGCACTATGACTGAGCCTTCGAAGCTGGTGGTCCGCATCCAGCGCAGCCATCCCGATCGCTGGGAGGAGTTCCACGTCGAGAGGCGGCCCAACGCCAACGTCATCTCGGTGCTGATGCAGATCCAGCGCAACCCCGTCACCGCCGACGGCCGGAAGACGACGCCGCCCGCCTGGGACGCCGCCTGCCTGGAAGAAGTGTGCGGGTCGTGCACCATGAACATCAACGGGAAGGTGCGGCAGGCGTGCTCGGCGCTGATCGACAAGCTCGACCAGCCGGTCACGCTGCAGCCGATGAAGAAGTTCCCGCTGGTGCGCGACCTGACGGTGGACCGGCTGAAGATGTTCGAGGCGCTGAAGCGGGTGAAGGCGTGGGTGCCCATCGACGGCACGTACGACCTGGGCCCGGGTCCGCGGCAGGCGAGCGAGGAGCAGGAGATCCGCTACGTGCTCTCCACCTGCATGACGTGCGGGTGCTGCCTGGAAGTCTGCCCGCAAGTTGCGCCCTCGACGGCGTTCATCGGCGCGGCGGCCATCTCGCAAGTGCGGCTGTTCAATTCGCACCCGACCGGCGCGATGAACGCCGCAGACCGGCTGCACGGGCTGATGGGCGAGGGCGGCGTCGCCGATTGCGGCAAGGCGGCCAACTGCGTCCAGGCTTGTCCGAAGGGCATTCCGCTGACTTCGTCGATCGCGGAGATGGCGCGCGAGACCACCAAGCAGGCCCTTCGAGATTTCTTCTTCCGCGACGAGCGCAAGGGCGGCTCCGGCCCCGCCGGCTAGCCCGACTCGCGCGCGTCAACCGCCGGGAGCCCTTCGGGCCCCGCGGCACAAGCCCGAGCGCGCTCGCTGGCCGCGTCCCACGGCGGGCTACTCGCCCCCGGGCCGGCGCAGACCGCCGGCCTGCGGCTAGAAAAAAATAATTATTTTTTTTCGGGGGGGTTCCAGACTGAGACCCCGGCGTCGCGAATCGCGACGGCCCGCGGCGCAAGCAGTTGATTTTCCGTTGGCGCAACTCCGGCACGAGCATTGCGTCTAACAGCCGTATGGATCCGCTCCTCCAGTCCGTCTCGCAGACGGTGGCGCAAGACGTGCGCAAGCTGGTTCACGCTTCGCGACTCGAGCCGCCGCCCGCGCTCGAGGAGAGGCCGCCGCCCCGCTGGCACTGGGGCATCCCGCTGGGCTTCGTCTCGCTGGCGGCGGCAGGCGCGCTGCTGGTGGCGGCCGGCGGCGTGCAGCAGCGCGTGCGTGAGCAGACGCACGGCGCCCGCCATCCGCGGACGCACCTGCACCGGCACAAGCTCCACGCCCGCTCCGCGCCGCTGCGCAGCTAGGACAACAGTTGCTTTTTCCCGAGCAGCGGGGCGAGATCGGCGCATGGCCAAGCCGGTCCTGACGCTCATCACCTACCAGGCGCGCGCCGGCAGCGAAGAAGAGCTGGCGGGCCTTTTGCGCACGCACGTGGCGCGGCTGCGCGAGCTCGGGCTGGTGGCCGACAAGCCGCACTTCGCGGCGGCGCGCGCCGACAAGCCGGGACAGTTCGTCGAGACCTTCTGGTGGGCGCACGAGGGCGCCGCCGCGCTGGCCCACGATCACAGCGAGGTGCAGGAGATGTGGATGCGCGTCGAGGATCTCTGCGTCCCCGGCGGCGTGCAGCAGTCGCAGCTCGAGCCCTTGGAGTAGCTCGTGGTCGCGGCCGCGCTCGCGCTTCTGCTCGCGACCAGCCCGGCGGCCTCGCTGCGCAAGGCCTGCGACAAGAGCGACACCCGCGCCTGCGCCGAGCTGTCGCGTCGCTACCGGGCGGGCGACGGCGTGCCCCGCGATCCGGCCAAGGCGGTGGCCGCCGCGCGGACCGGCTGCGAGGCCGGCGAGCCCGCGCTCTGCGTCGAGGCCGGGCGCGCGGTGCTCCGCGGCGAGGGCGTCAAGCCCGACGCAGAGCTCGCGCAGGAGTTGTTCGGCGCCGCCTGCACGGAGCGCTCGCAAGCGGGCTGTCTCGATCTCGCGCTCATGTTCCAGAACGGGACCGGCGTCCCGCAAGACCCCAATGCCGCCGTCCCGCTCTTCGACAAGGCCTGCCACGGCGGCGACGCCGCGGCGTGCTCGCTGCTCGGCGACGCACGCTACGGCGGCATCGGCACCGCGCGCGATCCCAAGGCCGCCGAGGCCAGCTTCGCCCGCGCCTGCGACCTGCAGCTCTATTCCGGCTGCACCAAGCTCGCCGACCTGTGGCGCCTGGCGAAAGACGGCCGCGCCGCCGAGTTGTACCGCAGGGCCTGCGCCTCGGAAGAGACCGACGCCTGCACCATCCTCATCCTCGACCAGGGATGCGCCGGACGCGAGGGCTGCCTCGACATGGCTGATCTCTGTTCCGATTACCTGGCCGGCTACGACGTGCTCGCCGAGCCGCGGCTGGCCGTCGACCCCTGCGAAAAAGCCTGCGCGGGCGGGGCCGGCGAGGCCTGCGACAATCTCGCCGACATGTATCAGGAGGGCTACGGCGTTCCCGCCGACGGCAAGCAGGCCGCGACGTTCCGCAAGCGCGCCTGCGAGCTGGGCGACCGCGACGCTTGCGACATCCGTCAATGAACCGGTCGGTCATCTGGCCGACTGTGACCGCCGTCACCTTGATTTCCCTGCTCCGGACACTCATCCTTGTGCGCTTCCAATGGATGCGCTGGGCGAAATCTATCGCTGGGTGACCGAGCAGTCGCTGGCCGGCGTCGCCGCCGTGGTCGACGGCAACATCGCGTTCGCCAACGCGCGCCTGGCCGAGATGCTCGGCTACTCGCCGGAAGAGCTGATCGGCCTGCCCGCCGAGAAGCTCATCGCGGAAGTGGACCGCTACGAAGTGCTCCGCCGCGTGGGCGAGCAGGCCGACGGCAGCGCGAGCGAGATCCGCAGCGCCTTCCGCTTCCGCCGCAAGGACGGCACCAGCCTGCCGGTCGAGGTCTACGGCAACCACGGCACCTTCCAGGGCAAGCCGGCCGCCATCGGGCTCTTCCTCGATCTCACCGAGCGCAAGCGGCTGGAGGCGCGCGCCCGCGCGGCCGACGAGAAGTACCGCGCCATCTTCGAGAACGCCGTCGAGGGCATCTACCAGTCGGGCGTCGACGGCGCCATCCTGCGCGCCAACCCGGCCATGGCGCGCATCTTCGGCCTGCAGAGCCAGCGCGAGCTGATCGATCGGCCGGCCGAGGAGACGCACGCGCTCTACGTCGAGCCCGACCGCTGGCGCGAGTTCCGCAAGCTGGTCGAGGAGAAGGGCGCCATCGTCGGCTTCGAGTCGCAGGTGCGCCGGCGCGACGGCAGCGTGATCTGGATCAGCGAGAACGCCCGCGCCCTGCGCGACCGCAAGGGCCGGCTCCTGGGATTCGAAGGCACCGTCGTCGAGATCACCTCGCGCAAGGAGGCCGAGGAGGCGCTGCGCAAGAGCGAGGAGCGGTACGCGCTCGCCGCGCTGGGCGCCAACGACGCGCTCTGGGACTGGGACGTGGCGCTGGACCGGCTCTACGTCAGCGACCGCTGGGCGGAGATGATCGGCCTCGAGCCGGCCGACATCGGTACCCGGCCCGCCGACTGGATGGCGCGCGTCCATCCCGACGACCGCGACCGGCTGCTGCTGCAGATCGGCGAGCACTTCAAGGGCCAGTCGCAGCACGTGACCGGCGAGTACCGGCTGCAGCACAAGAACGGCGAGTACCGCTGGATGCTGATGCGCGGCGTGTCGGTGCGCAACGCGGCCGGCGAGGTGGTGCGGCTGGCCGGCTCGCAGACCGACGTCACCGCCCGCAAGGACGCCGAGGAGCAGCTCCGCCACGACGCGCTCCACGACGCGCTCACCGGCCTGCCCAACCGCGCGCTGTTCATGGACCGCTTGGGTCAGGCGCTGGCGCGCCTGCGCGGCAAGGGCGACCACTTCGCGGTGCTCTTCATCGACCTCGATCGCTTCAAGGTGGTCAACGACAGCCTCGGCCATACCGCCGGCGACGAGCTCTTGGTCGAGACGTCGCAGCGGCTGCAGCGCTGCGTGCGGCCCGAGGACACGGTGGCGCGGCTGGGCGGAGACGAGTTCACCGTCCTGCTCGACGGCGGCGAGGCCACCGAGTTCGCCGCCAAGATCCAGCGCGAGCTGTCCCGGCCGCTGGTCCTCTTCGGCCAGGAGATCGTCAGTACGCCGAGCATCGGCATCGCGCACGGGCGGCTGCACTACGAAAGCGCCGAGGAGATCCTGCGCGACGCCGACCTGGCCATGTATCGGGCCAAGTCGCGCGGCCGGGCCGGGCACGCCGAGTTCGACCCGGCCATGCACAAGAGCGCGGTGGCGGTGCTGCAGCTGGAGAGCGACCTGCGCCGCGCGGTCGAGCGCAACGAGCTGGTGCTCTTCTACCAGCCGGTGGTCTCACTGGCTTCCGGGGCCATCGCCGGGTTCGAGGCGCTGGTGCATTGGAACCATCCGCTGCGCGGCCTGATGCGGCCGCTGGAGTTCGTGCCGCTGGCCGAGGAGACGGGGCTGGTGGTCTCCATCGGCGAGTGGGTGCTGCGCGAGGCGTGCCGGCAGACGCGCGAGTGGCAGCTTCGCCATTCGCCGGCGCTGACGGTGGGGGTGAACCTCTCGGCGCGGCAGTTCCTCAACGAGGACGTGGTCGATACGGTGGCGCGCGCGCTGGCGGCGTCGGGCCTGCCGCCGCGGACGCTGCGGCTCGAGCTGACGGAATCGATGCTGATGGACAACGCTCCCAAGGCCGCGCTGGTGCTGGCCGAGCTGCGCGCGCTGGGGGTCTCGCTCGACCTGGACGACTTCGGCACCGGCTACTCGAGCCTCTCCTACCTGCACAACTTCCGTCTCGACACGCTCAAGATCGACCGCAGCTTCGTCGCCCGCGGGACCGAGGAGCACGGCAGCTGGGAGATCGTCACCGCCATCGTCAACCTGGCGCGCGGGCTGCGGCTGACGCTGATTGCCGAGGGCGTGGAGAACGACCAGCAGCTCGAGCAACTGCGGCGGCTGGGCTGCGAGTACGGGCAGGGCTACCTCTTCGGCAAGCCGCTGGCGGTGGCGGAGATGGAAGCGATGCTCCGCGCCAAGCACGCCGTGCCCGCGCCGGCCGATCTCGATCGCCCGCGCGTTCCCGCCGCGTAGCTTGCGGTTGCCGCACGCGCGGTGTACAGACCCGCGCGCTCATGAAAATCCACGAGTATCAGGCCAAGGAGATCCTGCGCGGGTACGGAGTCGCGGTGCCGCGCGGGAAGCTGGTGCAATCGGCGGACGAAGCGGTGGCCGCCGCGCGCGAGTTCGCTCCGCGCATCTCGGTGGTCAAGGCGCAAATCCACGCCGGCGGCCGCGGCAAGGGCGGCGGCGTCAAGCTCGCGCGCACACCCGAGCAGGCCGGCGAGCTGTTCACTCAGATGCACGGCATGCAGCTGGTCACGCACCAGACCGGTCCCGCCGGCCAGAAAGTGCGCAAGGTCTACGTCGAGGAAGGCTGCGACATCGCCCGCGAGCTCTACCTCGGCATCACGCTCGACCGCGCCTCGGGCCGCAACACCTTCATGGCTTCCTCCGAGGGCGGAGTGGAGATCGAGGAGGTGGCGGCGAAGCACCCGGACAAGATCCTGCGCGCGTCGGTCGATCCGGTGGTGGGCCTTTCGGGATACCAGGCGCGCGATCTCGCGTTCGGCCTGGGCCTGCAAGGGCCGGCGGTGCAGAGCTTCGGAAAGTTTGCCTCCGCCATGTACCGCGCGTACGAGGCCACCGACGCCAGCATCGTGGAGATCAACCCGCTGGTGCTCACCAAGCAGGGCGAGGTGATCGCGCTCGACGCCAAGATCAACTTCGACGACAACGCGCTCTTCCGGCACAAAGATCTGGCTGCGCTGCGCGACCCCGACGAGGAGGACCCGCGCGAGGCGCAGGCCAAGGAGCACGACCTCAGCTACGTGGGCCTGGAAGGCAACATCGGCTGCATGGTCAACGGCGCAGGCCTGGCCATGGCCACCATGGACATGATCAAGCTCGCCGGCGGCCGGCCCGCCAACTTCCTCGACGTGGGCGGCGGCGCCGACGAGGCCAAGGTGACCGCGGCGTTCAAGCTCCTGCTCGCCGACCCGCAAGTGAAGGCGGTGCTGGTCAACATCTTCGGCGGGATCATGAAGTGCGACATCATCGCGGCGGGCATTATCGCGGCGGCCAAGCAGGTGCACCTCAGCGTGCCCTTGGTGGTGCGCCTGGAGGGGACCAACGTCGAGCAGGGCAAGGCGCTTCTGGCTTCGAGCGGCCTGGCCATCATCTCCGCCGACGATCTGGGGGACGCCGCGCGCAAGGCGGTGAAAGCCGCCGGATGAGCCTCGTCTCGGCCATCTTCCGCAACATCCTCGGCAAGCCGGGCGCGGCCGACTTCCGCGACAGCGCCGAGCATTTAGTGAAGGTCTTGCGCGAGCAAGGCATCTCGCTCACCTTCGCGCGCGACGAATTATACTACGTAGACAACCTTGCGGAGCGGCTGGCCAAGCACGACGAGTTCCGCGACGCGCTCGGCTGCTGGCTGGGCGAGGTGGTGGTGCGGAACTTCCCCGGCGCCGAGTGGGTGCCGGGCCACGCGCTCGGGCCGGCGGTGCGCGTCGGCGGCCGCCACATCTTTCCCATGGGCTGGGTCTACCGCCGCGCCGACGGCGGCGAGGCGGAGTCGATTGCGCGCAAGCTGCAGCGCGAGCTCGGCTACCCCGAGCACCCCGACCAGCTGCGCAGGTTCACCGATACCGGAGAGCGGGCATGAGCATCCTCGTCAACAAGGACACGCGCGTGGTGTGCCAGGGCATCACCGGCAGCGCCGGCTCCTTCCACTCGCGGCAGATGCTCGCTTACGGAACTCAGCTGGTCGCGGGCGTGACGCCGGGCAAGGGCGGCACGCGCTTCGACGACAAGGTGCCGGTGTTCGACACGCTGGCGCAGGCGGTGCGCGAGACGCGCGCCAACGCCAGCGTCATCTTCGTGCCGCCGCCCTTCGCGGCCGACGCCATCCTGGAAGCGGCCGACGCCGGCGTTCCGCTGGTGGTCTGCATCACCGAGGGCATCCCCATCGCCGACATGGTCAAGGTGAGGCGCGCCATGCAGGGCTCGGCGACGCGGCTCATCGGACCCAACTGTCCCGGCGTGATCACGCCCGGCGAGTGCAAGATCGGCATCATGCCGGGCCACATCCACCGCAAGGGGCGCATCGGCATCGTCTCGCGCTCGGGGACGCTCACCTACGAAGCCGTCCACCAGGTCACGCAGCTCGGCATGGGGCAGTCGACGGCGGTGGGCATCGGCGGCGATCCGGTGCACGGGCTCAACTTCGTCGAGAGCATGAAGCTGTTCGCGGCCGACTCCGAGACCGACGCGGTGATCCTCATCGGCGAGATCGGCGGCGGCGAGGAGGAGGACGCCGCTGCATGGATTGCTACCAACTATAAAAAGCCGGTGGTGGGCTTCATCGCCGGCGCCACCGCCCCCCCCGGCAAGCGGATGGGCCACGCCGGCGCCATCATTTCCGGCGGCAAGGGCACCGCGGCCGACAAGTTCCGCGCGCTGCGCGAGGCGGGCGTGCACATTGCCCAGGGCCCGCACGAGCTGGGTGCGACGCTCAAGGGCGTCCTGCAGAAGTGACCACGCCCGCGCTGGAAGCGAAGAATCTCTCCAAGAGCTACGGGCCGGTGGTGGCCGTGGACGGGCTCTCCTTCGAGGTGCGGCCTGGAGAGATCGTCGGCGTGCTCGGTCCCAACGGCGCCGGCAAGACCACCGCGCTGCAGCTCTGCCTCAAGCTCTTGCACGCCGACGACGGCGAGGCGCGGCTCTTCGGGCTCGACCCGGAGGACCTGGCCGCGCGACGGCGCATCGGCTACGCGCCCGACGCGCCGCTCTTTCCCAAGTCGCTCACCGGCCAGCGGGTGCTGGAGCTGCATGCCGACCTGCTCGGCATCGAGCGGGCGAGAGCGGGCGCGCTGGTCGACCAGCTCAAGTTCGTCGAGCCGGCGCAGCGGCAGGTGGCCACCTACTCGCGCGGTCAGCTGCAGCGGCTGGGCCTGGCGCAAGCGCTGCTCGGCGAGCCCGACCTGCTCTTGCTCGA
>Ga0307479_10000798_pt1 | contig 28648 bp, 22 predicted proteins | sample atmos_gasesECM4C_FD_203743 | JGI IMG/M metagenome (GOLD analysis project Ga0307479, IMG submission 203743) | Hardwood forest soil microbial communities from Morgan-Monroe State Forest, Indiana, United States - atmos_gasesECM4C_515 | ecosystem: Environmental > Terrestrial > Soil > Temperate... | reverse complement strand
ATCCCTCCAAAACGACACAGACCAGAGCGTCAAAGTCAGCCTGGAGCGGGTGCGGCTGTTGGTCACGTTGTCGGAAGACAACCGGCAGCAAATCGAGGCATTGAGTTCCTCAGGGGTGGCCGATGTCACCCTGAGTCCCGGGGCGAAAGACCCGACCGCACGCAGGAAATTCCCGTTGCCCAGCAGAGCTCCCAGCAGCGGACATGATAAGAATTGGACGGAGTTAGAGAAGGCCGCCCGAGAGGCAGGAATGCCTGGAAGCATCGTCGCACCGCGCGGCCGGTTGCAGGGCCTGATGTATTTTGATCTTCAAGGACAGTTTGATCTTGTCAGCGCCGCCCACCTCTATATTCCGGAATTGTTAGTCCTTGAAAAAAATCGCTCGTTGACCTATTTCGAAATCGACCTCAGCCGGTCCGCGGTGAACTAATCTTTTCTGCCAACATATATCGCGAAAAACCACATTTGAGACTTGCGGCTGGGGCGACCGCTGTTCACGCAAAATCACGGAGAAGACGGCGGTTTGCGCGGGTCGGCTCGGTCGGCTACCATGAACGAGTGCTAAATTGTCCGAAAACTCTCGAGACATGTTGACTCTTCTCGACGATCTGAACCCGGAACAACGGCTGGCAGTGGAAACAACCGATGGGCCTGTGCTGATTCTGGCCGGCGCGGGCACAGGCAAGACGCGCGCGATCACGTTTCGCATGGCGAACTTGATCGCTCGTGGCATCCCGGCGGAAGCGATCCTTGCTGTTACCTTCACAAATAAAGCCGCCGAGGAGATGCGAACTCGCGTCTCGGATCTTCTTCTTCGGGCCGGCATTCCCCCGTCGCAGCCATGGATCTCCACGTTCCATTCGCTCTGCGCCCGGCTATTGCGCCGGGAAGCGGCAAGCGCGAGGCTCCCGCGCGATTTTGCCATTTACGATGACGATGATCAGCTTGCAGCCCTAAAGCTCGCCATGAGCAAGCTCAACCTCGAGGATGACAGTTTTACTCCGCGCGCGGTTCTCAGCAGGATCAGCTACGCGAAAAACCATGGGCAGACTCCGGCCATCGTGCGTCGCTACGCCGCCGGCCCCGATGAGCGGCGCGCGGCGGACTTATTCGAGGCTTACGAAAAAGTGTTGCGGCAAAGCAACGCACTGGACTTCGATGACCTGTTGCTGACCGCCGCCCGATTGTTGCGGGATTCTGAAGCGGTGCGGGCGAAATGGCAGGCCCGCTTCCGGTACATTCACATTGATGAGTATCAGGACACTAATCGCGTTCAATACGACATTATGCGGCTTCTGGCAGGGCCCGGACAAAACGTATGCGTCGTGGGCGATGAAGACCAATCCATTTACCGTTGGCGCGGCGCGGACGTTTCCATCCTGCTCAGCTTTTCACGGGACTTCCCTGCTGCCCGCATCGTGCGGCTCGAACGGAACTACCGCTCGACGCAAAATATTTTGGACGCCGCCGGCGCGGTCGTTAAGAATAATCCAGATCGGCTTGGAAAAACGCTCCGCGCAGAAAAGGAAGAAGGCGGGCATTTGCGCTATTTCGAGGCGCGCGATGCGCAAGCGGAGGCGGAATTCGTTGCGGGTGAGCTGGAACGTATTCTGACGGACGAGCCTTCGCAGACTTGCGCTGTTGAATATCGCACCAATTTTCAATCGCGGGCGTTTGAAGAGGTCTTTCGACGCGCTGGCTTGCGCTATAAGCTGGTTGGTGGATTCAGCTTCTACCATCGGGCGGAAGTAAAGGACGCATTGGCCTATGTGCGTTTGGCTATGCACCCGGAGGATGATGTTTCACTGCTTCGCGTGCTGAATCTGCCGCCGCGCGGCATCGGGAAAACCACGGTGGACGCTCTGCGGCAGACGGCGCGCACGCAGGCATCTTCCCTCTGGTCCGCCATCGGCAATTTTGTGTCCGGTGCTGCCACTGGCCGGTCAGTTTCACCTTTGCGCGCGTTTCAAGAATTGATTGGCAAGCTGCAATCCGCCGCGTCCACGAAAGAACCCGCCGAATTTTTGCGCTACGTCCTGGAAGAAACCGGCTACATGGACATGTTGAAAGAGCGCAACTCGCCCGAAGATGTAGCGCGCATGGAAAATCTCGAGGAATTGACGCGGGCGGTTGCGGAAAGCATGGAGGCCGGCGAGACGTTTACGGATTTCCTGGACGCGGCGGCGCTGGTCAGCGATGCAGATTCGTTCGAGGACAAACCGGGCGTCACGCTGATCACCTTGCACAGCACGAAGGGGCTCGAGTTCGACCACGTTTTCTTGACGGGAATGGAAGAAGGCATCTGCCCGCACAGCCGGTCGGTGAGCGAGGAAAAAGGTATCGAGGAAGAGCGGCGGCTGTGTTATGTCGGAATGACGCGAGCGCGGATGTCGCTGACGCTGTCCCGCGCGGTGTACCGCCGCGTATTCGGGAACGAACAACAGCTCCGCGCCTCGACGCCGTCGCGGTTTTTGGGCGAAATTCCAAATGAGTTGGTGGATACCATCCGTGGGTCCATGGCGGAGATTGGCGAGACGCGTCGGTACGAGCCCGATCCTGAATATTCCTACTCCCCGGATGAATTCCTTCGCCGTGTACGCGGAGTAAGAACGCACACGGCCGATGCCCCGCGGCGCCAGCGAAGCGCGGGCGCGTTCGCGCGAACCGCTGCAAAACGTGGCGGCGACGCCAATCCCCTGCTTGGCCGAAAGGTGCGTCACCCCAATTTCGGCGTGGGCACGATTGTTGGCGTCGAAGGCGATGACGACGACCGCCGGCTGTCCGTCAGCTTTCCCGGCCGCGGCACCAAAAAGTTTATCGAGCGATACGCTCAACTCGAACAAATGTGAGTGGGGAAATCGCTGCGCGAAGGCCGTACCGTACAATAGGTTGCGTGACGCTGCATCTGAAGGTAAAGTGAAGCGCACATTCTTCCCTGAAACTTACGTGTCCAGATGATTCAGGCGTCCGGTTTGCCTGGATGCGATCGGAGAGCATGAGTGGGATCACAACTGCTCCGCTGCAAAGACATTGACCAGCTTGTCTCGGATTCCGAACACCCAGAAAGAAGGCTCAAAAAAACGCTTGGCTGGATCAGCCTGACCGCTCTCGGTATTGGCGCCATTATCGGCACTGGCATTTTTGTGCTGACGGGGACCGCCGCTGCGGGTGAACAAGTCGAGGTGCCCTCCATTCTGAAAGCTCCCGTGCTGGACGTTTTGTTCCACGGCATGCACGCGACGGGGATCACCGGGCGTCCCGGAGCCGGTCCGGCGATCGCGCTCTCCTTCTTCTTGGTGGCTATTGTGTGCGGCTTCGCTGGCCTGTGCTACGCCGAGCTCGCCTCCATGATTCCCATTGCAGGAAGCGCGTACACGTACACCTACGCAACAATGGGCGAGATGGTCGCCTGGATCATCGGTTGGGACCTGATTCTCGAGTATGCGGTATCCAACATGGCCGTGGCCGTGGGATTCTCTGCCTATATCAACAGTCTCTTGGACACGTTCGGCATTCATCTTCCATCGGCTCTGAGCACGCCTGCTTACACTCCCGGAGCAGGTTGGGTGCCGCACTTCAATATTGTGGGATTTCTCATCGTCATGCTCTTGACTGTGTTGCTGATCGTGGGAATCCGTGAATCTGCGGAGGCCAACAGCGTCATGGTGGGAATTAAATTAGTTGCCATCTTCGTCTTCATCGTCTTCGCGTCTAAATATATCCACCCCGTGAACTGGCATCCCTTTATGCCCAACGGTTTTCAGGGCGTGTTGACAGGTGGGGCGATCGTGTTCTTCAGCTACATCGGATTCGATTCTGTTTCGACAGCAGCGGAGGAATGCAAGAATCCCAAGCGCGACCTGCCCCTCGGCATCATGGCCTCATTGTTCATTTGCGCTATTTTGTATGTGGGGGTCGCCATCGTTTTAACTGGCATCCAGCCCTATCAAATTTTCAAGGGCGACGCGGCGCCAGTGGCCACTGCGCTCCATAACATTGGCCTGGACAACCTGCAGCGTTGGGTCACCATCGGCGCTCTGATGGGAATGGTTTCTTCGCTCCTCGTATATCAATACGGCCAGGCACGGATATGGTTTGCCATGTCCCGCGATGGGCTGCTGCCCGCCACCTTTTCCAAAGTGCATAAACGTTTCCGAACTCCCCATGTGGCAACTTTCGTTGCCGGCGTATTCGTTGGCATACCCGCGGGAATATTCGACATCGGGACACTCGCGGACCTCTCGAACATCGGCACGCTATTTGCCTTCGCACTCGTGGCCTTCGCTGTGCTCATTCTGCGCAAGTCGCAGCCGGACCGGCCCCGGGGCTTTCGCGTGCCGCTCGTGCCCCTTGTGCCGATACTTTCGGTAGCGAGCTGCTTGATTCTGATGGCCAGCTTGACGCTTGAAAACTGGATCCGCTTCTTCGTGTGGCTGGCCATTGGGCTTGTGATCTACTTTTTGTATAGCAAGAAGCGGAGTACGCTGGGATCGTCAACACCCGCTTGAGGATTCTCTCGATGAAGGCCACGACCCCCGGAAAATCACAGAGGCGAGCCTCTCGATGGCTCGCGGTCGTCGCGCTGTTCGCTCTCCTTCCTCAAGACGCCGGCGCGTGGGGTGCGAATGGCCACAAGCTGATTGTGAACCAGGCCATCGACACGTTGCCTGCGGACATTCGTTATTTCTTCGAGGGCAATCGAAGCATCCTGCTGCAACACGTCACCGATCCGCTCGAAGCCATCGAAAAGACTCCCTCGGAACGCCACCATCACTTTCTATATCTCGACAAATATGGACACTTCCCTTTCGACTCTTTGCCGCGCAATTACAAGGCAGCCGTCGCGAAGTACACCAAAGCCAAGCTCGAAGCCAACGGCCTCCTGCCCTGGCAGGTGGGCGTGTACAGCGAGAAACTTACCGAAGCGATGAAAGCCGGCCGTTGGGAAGAAGCAAGATTGGACGCCGCGATTCTCGCCAACTACGTAGCCGAAGCGCACGATCCTTTTAATACTACAGACAATTTCGATGGCCGCTTGACTGCCCAGCCGGGAATTAACGAACGCTTTGGAAAAACCCTGATCGACAAATACTCCTCCTTTTTCCCAATGCGGCCGAACGACGCCGTCTACATCAACGACCCGACGGACCGCGCGTTTGAAGCCTGCCTGAGCTCCCATAGCTGGCTGGAGATCATTCTGCTGGCGGACCGCAACGCTCGGCGCGGCGAAAACTCTTACAATGACGATTACTTTGACCGATTCTATAACCAGGCCGCGGCCATCTTGATCCGCCAACTCTCTGACGCCGCCACGGACGTCGGGTCCTACTGGCTGACGGCATGGGTCAACGCAGGCCGGCCCCAATTGCCGCACTGATATCCGTCGGGTGATTGCCCACTTGCCTCCGCCAAGCATCGCCTCTCTCCCCAAAGCCGAACTGCACTTGCATCTGGAAGGCTCGATTCAACCGGCGACCGTACGGGCGTTAACGGCGCGACATCATCTCGATGTCTCCGAGGAAGAGGTCCGGCGGCATTACGCGTATCGCAACTTCACGGAATTCCTCCAAGCATTTAAGTGGGTCACCTCCTACCTGACTGAGCCGCAGGATTACGCCTTGATTACCCGCGACCTTGCCCGGTATTTGTTATCGCAGGGCGTCGTCTATGCTGAGGTGACTCTCTCCGTTGGCGTAATGCTCTTACGAAACCAGCGCCCCGAAGCAAATTTCGAAGCAATCCTGCGCGAATCGGAATTCTTCGCAAGCCGGGGCCTGCGAGTTAACTGGATTTTTGACGCCGCGCGTCAATTTGGCCCCGAAGCCGCCATGCAGGTGGTGGAAGCCGCTCGAAACGCCGGATCAAAGACAATCGTCGCTTTCGGCACCGGCGGAGATGAGATGAGCATCGAAACGAAGGAATTTCGCTCGGTTTATGCGAATGCGGCCGAGTTGGGCCTTCATAGGTTGATCCACGCGGGCGAAATCGGCGGTCCTTCAAGGATCCGTGAATCGATCGAATTGCTTGGCGCGGAGCGCATCGGGCATGGCATCGCAGCGATCCATGATCCTGCGCTGATGGATCTGCTCGCCGAGCGCCGGATTCCTCTTGAGATTTGCCCTTCCAGCAATGTCAAAACCGGCGCACTCGCGCGACAATTGCGGCGCCCAGAGGCGGTAATCGCCCACCATCCGTTGCCGCAACTACTCAGGCATGGCATTCCCGTGGCGCTCTCGACGGACGATCCCGCAATGTTCCACACCACGCTCGCCGAAGAATACGAGAACGCGCGCCAAATGGGCTTGACAGAAAGTGAGTTGGTGCATCTCGCGAGGATGAGCTTCGACCACGCCTTTCTCACGGATTCCGAGAAACGTGCCTTCCTCCAGACGGGAAGCCTCTGAGCAGACGGGCCGCGGTTGTGAAAGCAGCAGCCATGTTTGTCTTGAATGTTATACTGAACACATGAAAGCACACGTTTGGGTGATGCCGAAAAGAACGGTCCTCGACCCTCAAGGCCAAACAATCCAGCACGCACTCTCCGGGTTGGGCTATGCCGCGGTGAAAGATGTGCGCCAGGGAAAATTCTTTGTGCTGAATCTCGACGGCTGGAATCGCGATGAGGCGCAGAAACACCTCGAAAAAATATCCAAGGATGTCTTGACGAATCCCGTCATCGAAGAATACCGCTTTGAAATCGTCGACTGATTCTCAGCAAGCGTGAGCACAATCTACACCCACTCTGCCGGGCGATCTCGTTGGCTTGCGGCACTCATGCCGGCCTGGTTTTTTCTACTCTTGGCCGTAGCGGCAGGCTGCAACAGTCATACGCACACCTACGACCCCAAGCTGCGCAAAATCGACGAACTACTCGATGCCCACCTTCCTAGAGGGACCAGCAAAGATCGCGTGGGATTTTTCCTGACTACCCGCGGATACAAGATAGAGGGCTCTCCCGATGCCCATACAGTCATCGCCATTGTGCGGCACATTGATACCGAGACGCTCCAGCCGTCAACCGCCCGCGTAATTTTTCATTTCGATGCCAATGCTAGACTGATTTCCTACGATTTACAGCGTGCGCCTGACGTGCCCTTTCAGCCTTGACACGTTTCGCGACTCCTCGCCGAGAAGCTGCTGAAGGCGCGGGAAAGACATGCTAGGCTTTCAACTATAGCTTTCCGGAGACGCCGCTCATGTGCGGAATTGTCGGTTACATCGGACCAAAGAAAGTTGTTCCGGTCATCATTGAAGGCTTGCGCAAGCTCGAATACCGCGGCTATGACTCCGCGGGGATCGCCGTCGTCACCCAAGCCGGCAAGCTGGAGATCCGGCGCGCCCCGGGAAAACTCCGTAATCTCGAAGAAGTCATCCGAAAATCGCCGATCGAAGGCACTTACGGTATCGGCCACACGCGCTGGGCCACGCATGGACGCCCGACTGAAGAAAATGCTCACCCGCACCGCGATTGCACCGGAGAGATCGTGGTCGTGCACAACGGCATCGTTGAAAATTATCTCGAGCTGAAAGAGCAGCTGCAGCGCGAAGGCCACAAATTCGTGACTGAAACGGACACGGAAGTCGTCGCCCACTTGGTGGAGAAACATTCACAAGGTGATGTGCCGCTCGAAGAAGCCGTTAGGAGATCGCTGAAAGAACTTCGCGGAATTTATGCCCTCGTTTTTTTATCTGCAAAAGATCCGCACAAAATCGTCGCGGCTCGCCTGGGGCCGCCGGCCGTGATCGGCCTTGGTCAGGGAGAATATTTTGTCGCTAGCGACATCCCTGCGCTTCTCGAGCATACCCGGCAAATCTTTTTCCTCGCTGACGGAGACATTGCCGTGCTCACCCCGAAAGGCGTCAACGTGATGGATCATGAAGGCCGCCCCGTCGAGCGCCCCGCGCATCATGTTGCCTGGGACCCCATCATGGCGGAAAAAGGCGGCTACAAGCATTTCATGCAAAAGGAGATTTTCGAACAACCCCGCGCCGTCAGGGACACGTTCCTGGGCCGCATTTCCCAGGAGACGGGCCAGATCTATCTCGGCGAAATGGAAATTACCGAACGGCAATTCCGCGAATTTCAAAACGTGCGCATCGTCGCTTGCGGCACCAGTTGGCACGCCGGACTCGCCGGGAAATTCATGATTGAGCAGTTGGCACGCTTGCCGGTGGAGGTGGACTACGGCAGCGAATTCCGTTACCGCGACCCGATTCTGGATGGAAAGACGCTGACCGTATGCATCAGCCAATCGGGCGAAACAGCGGACACTCTGGCAGCGCAGCGCGAGGCAAAGTCAAAAGGTTCTCCGACGCTCGCGATCTGCAATGTCATGGGTTCGATGATCACTCGCGAAGCTGCTGGAACCATCCTGACGCATGCAGGGCCCGAAATTGGAGTGGCTTCGACGAAGGCATTCACTTCACAACTCACCGCGCTTCTGCTTCTTGCTGCACATTTGGGCCAGGCGCGTGGCAGGCTCTCGGGCGAGGCAGCGATAAATCTTCTTCAGGAGTTCACCCGCATCCCGCACAAAATGGAGACGGCTCTCCAAGCGGATGAGAGCGGGTTTTACGAAAATCTCGCCCGGCAGTTTTTTCGTCACACCGATTTTCTCTACCTTGGCCGTGGCATTCATTACCCCATCGCGCTCGAGGGCGCGCTAAAGCTGAAAGAGATCTCCTACATTCACGCCGAAGGCTATCCCGCTGGTGAGATGAAACACGGCCCAAACGCTCTTATCGACGAAAATCTTCCTGTAGTCGTCCTGGCAACGAGGGACGAATCCAGCCCGGATGCCATGACGCGCTACGAAAAAAGCGTTTCGAACATTAAGGAAGTAAAAGCGCGGGATGGCATTGTGATTTCCATCGTGACCAAAGGCGATCATCTCGCACGCGAGGCTTCGGATCACATCATCGAATTGCCTCCCGCGCCGGAACTCCTCGTGCCTCTCCTCGAGATTATTCCTCTGCAATTGCTCGCGTATCACATCGCCGTGCGGCGCGGATGCGATGTAGATCAACCTCGTAATCTCGCCAAATCCGTCACCGTGGAGTAGCGCAGCCGGAATTCCGCCATTCCAGAACTGAAACCAGCCAGCTTCTTATGGGCCTGTGCCATCACTTGAAGGCCTGTTTTCCGCTAGAATGAGACTATGCTTCTCGTTTTTCGTCGCTATCTTCCGGCGCTCGCCCTGTTTTTCTCGCTCCTCGCCGGTGACGCTTCCGCTCAGACTCCTGAGCCAGGCGCTTCAATGCTTCGAGAGTTGCATGCCAGCGGAATGAAAAGCATCACGGAAACAAACGTATTGCCTCTTGCAGGTTTACAAATTGGTTCTCAGGTCACCCGCAAAGATTTGCAAGCAGCAGCGGATCGCCTCGTGCAGTCCGGACTCTTCGCAAAAGTAAAGTATGACTTTCGCACCACGCCGGAGGGCGTCACCGTCACTTTCCATGTCGAAGAAACGCCTCTCATTGCCGCGTACTTTGACAATTTCCCCTGGTTTTCGGACGGCGAATTGTCGGCCGCCATTCGAACCAGCCTTCCCTTTTATGCCGGATCGTTGCCTGAAGCCGGCGACATCGTGGACCATGCTGGTGACGCGCTGAAAAACCTGCTTGCGTCGCGCGGCCTGCAGGTCACCGTGGAACACCAGGTGCTTGCGAATCCTCTCAGCGAAGGAACCGTTCAAGAGTTCCAGATTCAGGGCGCGGCTATCAGGATTGCGAAAATCGACTTTAGCGACGCTTCCGTCAATTCGTCCCCCGCCGTCCAGCAGCATCTTTCGGAGCTTCTCGGAAAACCGTACTCTCGCCTGACTCTGGATTTGTTCCTTTCAGAAAATGTCCGTCCCTATTTTCTCCGACAAGGTTTCTTGCGGGCGAAGCTTGGCCCGCCGGAAGTGCGGCTAACCGGCAATCCGAATCAAAAGCTTCCGGAAGAGATTCCCGTATACATCCCGGTGGTTGCAGGCGCCGTATATCACTGGAAGACTTTGGAGTGGAGCGGTAATTCCGTTTTGTCCACGATTACGCTCGCTTCCGTCGCCGGGATGAAGCCAGGAGGCATCGGTAACGGAATGGACATCGAAGCGGGCTGGGACCGCGTGCGCGAGGAATACGCACACCGCGGCTATCTCGAAGCCAAGCTAAATCCGACCGCCATTTACGACGATCAAGGACACACCGTCTCGTTCGCTGTGAGAGTTGACGAAGGGAAGCTGTATAAATTTGGCGTCATCGTACTGACGGGAATCTCCGTTTCCGCGGAGCGCCGCCTTAGAGAAACCTGGCCCATCCCTGGCGGAGAGATCTTCGACAAGTCGATATACGAGGAATTCCTGGCTAAACTCGAATCGCACCCCGACAAAATCTTCGGTGACCTGCCGGTACACTACGAAAATGTGGGCCACTGGGTGAGAACTGATGCGGGGTTAGGTGTTGCCGATGTACTCCTCGATTTCAAATAAAGGTGCTCCCACACACGCTGGTTTCCGTACATGACTTTGCACTCTGCGCTATACTTTCGTTCTGCATGAAGACGCTCGTTCGCATCCGATCCAATAAAGAAGCGGAACTCCCGGAAGTTAACGGGATGAGGGCTGAAGAAAAAGAGCAGTTCTTGCTCTCGCGCCTCTCGAAAATTCCGTCAATCCTCATCGCCTTGTCAGGGGGAGCAGATTCTGCCTATCTTGCTTGGGCGGCTCACCGCGCTCTCGGAGAACACTCTCTTTCGCTCACGGCGCTTTCTCCCAGTTTTCCCGAATACGACCGCGCGCAGGTGCTGGGCTTCGTGAAATCCTTCCAACTTCCTCATGAATTTATCGATACTCATGAACTGGACAATTCCGCTTATCGCGCCAATGGAGTTGACCGCTGCTACTACTGCAAAGACGAACTTTTCTCCGTGCTGGATGGAATTGCACGGGACCGTGGCTTCGCCGCCGTCGCCTACGGCGTGAATGCCGATGACACTCTCGATTTTCGCCCTGGCCATCGGGCGGCCACGGAACACCAGGTGCTCGCTCCCTTGCTCGACGCTGGCCTTCACAAGGCGGAGATTCGCGCGCTTTCCCGCCGCGCGGGACTTCCGACGTGGGATCGCCCTGCCTCCGCTTGTCTCGCGTCTCGCCTGCCTTACGGAACGCAAGTAACTCCGCAGCGGCTTGCGCTTGTCGAGCGTGGTGAAGCCGCGCTCCGCGAATTGGGCTTCCGCCAATTCCGCGTTCGGCTTCACGACCAACTCGCACGCGTCGAAATCGCACCGGACGAAATGCCTCGCGCATTGTCCTCGGAGGTCGCGGCCGCCATCGCCGCACGGCTGAAGGCCGCCGGATTCGCCTACGTCGCGCTCGATCTGGAGGGGTACCGACAGGGATCGCTTAATGAAGGCCTCGCGCTTAATCTGAAATCCGCTACGACGGCCAGGCCCGGAACATAAATTATTGTTCTTGCGTATCTCCCTGTAGAGCGGCGCAAAGAATGCCCTGGAGAAATTCGGAGGAAAGATGACGGGACGCCTCAGGCGGACGGCATTCGTGGCGTCACTCGCCCTTGCGATTGTGCTCAGCGGATGCGGCGTGGGATCGTCCGCCAGCGGGAGCTTCAACCGGACACTGAACGTCACTGGCCCGATTCGACTTGAAGTCGCAAACGCCGCAGGAGACGTCGCCATCGGCGCAAGCGCAGACGGACGAGTGCATGTCAAAGCCGACGTCCGTGCCTCAGGATTTACTTTCGTTAACCCGCAGAAGCGCATCGATGAACTGGTGGCGAATCCGCCGATCGAACAAAAAGGCGACATTGTTCGCATCGGTAAGGATTTGACCCGCCTTCGCAATATCACGATTTCCTACACCATCGAGGTACCGCGGGAGACGGAAGTCAGTACCACCGTTGCCTCGGGCTCGCAAACCATCCATGGCATGCGCGGACCCGTCAAGCTGGTCGGTGTAACCGGCGCGATTCGCGTGAACCAGATCGATGGTTTCGCCCAGCTCACCACCGTGAGCGGCTCGATCGATGCGAGCGAAATGGGGGACGACGTGCGTGCTACTAGCGCTTCAGGCAAAATCACACTTTCCAACGTCAAGGGCGATGTGAGCATCAATGCGGTTTCAGGCTCGTCTCAGGTTACCAAGTTGGGAGGTCGCGTCGAGGCCACAACGGCCAGCGGCTCCATTGACGTTGTAGGCGCAAAAAGCGATGTAAAGATTCGCGCTGCCTCGGGTCATGTGGCTGTGCAAGGCGATCCTGGTGCTACCACTTACTGGAACCTGAATACGGTTTCGGGCTCTGTGCGCCTCAGCGTACCGCAGAACACCAACTTTCAACTTTCCGCGGAAGCCGTGTCTGGACAAATTCATGCCGATATCCCCATCATGATTGAAGAGCAGGACAAGCATTCGCTCCGGGCCCGCATGGGCGATGGTGGCGGCCGCGTGGAAATTCACACCGTCACGGGGGAGATTCGCCTTACCGGTGCAGCCTAGCAGCTTTCAGCAAGACCTTGTGATTGCAGCGCATTCCTGGCCGCGTTTCGCCCCACCGAAGGCCACCACGCGGATTTCATAAGCGTGCTGCTAGAATATCGAGCGATGCCACTGCTTTTAGTCTTCCCGTCGAGAATAGTACCGTTCATGGTTCTCCTCTGCGCAGTTTTCCCGTGCTCAACAGCCCGCGCGCAGTTACTCCAGAACGATGCGCAACCATCACCGGCGGAAAAATCTAAGCAATCTCGCGCCGAGAAATCAGCCCAAGCGGCGCCTTCACCCCAGCAGGAACTACAAAAGGCAATCGAAGACGCCGCCAATGACCGTGCCGCTCTGGTTCGGAATCTTGAAGCTTATCTCCAGAAATACCCGGAAGCGCAGCAACGCCCTCAGATCTATAGAGCTCTGGTGGAAGCGTGTCTCCAAGTTCGCGACAATGTGCGCGCCACGGACTACGCCGAGCGCATTGTCGCGCTGGCACCGGATGATATTTCAATGACGCTGTTGGCCATTCAACTCTTGGAGCGCAACGGCGACGCTGCGGGCCTCCGCCGTGCCGCGAACTACTCGTCGCGTGTGATGGAAACCGTCCAGCGCAGATCGGTCGAGGACAAATCTCCCAGGCAATCAGCAGAAGAGTGGGAAAAAGAAAAGAAGCGCGATCTCATGTCTATTCTGCTTCTGCGCGGACGCCTGGAAATGAAGCTGCACGATACGGCTGCGGCCAGGAAAGATCTCGAAGCGAGCTATGCCCTGCTCCCGAGCGCAGGATCCGCTGAAAAACTAGGCGAGCTGGCCGAGTCAGACAACGATTTGACTCGCGCGATTGCTGAGTATGCGCGTGCCTTCGCGCTGGCCGACGCTTCCGACGGAAGCTCCAACCGTCGCGAGATTCGCCAGAAACTCGGTAATGTCTGGCGATTGGCGCACGGTTCTGAAGACGGACTAGGTGATTTTCTTCTGCGCACCTACGATGGGCTGACCCAATCGACTGCCGGCCCCGGAGGCACGAAAAACGCTTCCGCAAAAGAACCCTATGAGTTCACTCTACGCATAGCGTCCGATGGTGCGCCCTATCCCCTAGTGAATACGAAGGGTTCAATTCTTGTTGTGAATTTCTGGGCCACCTGGTGCGGTCCGTGCCGCGCCCTGGAGCCGCATTTCGAACGCGTCGCCGCGAATTTCCGGGATCGTTCCGACGTTCTCTTTCTCGCCGCCGATTGCGACGAAGACGAAACACTCGTGCCACCGTATCTCAGGGAGGAAAAACTCAAGACTACCGTCGTCTTCGCGGATGGCCTGGACCGCTTGCTCGCGGTTTACACATTCCCTACACTAATCGTGCTTAATCGCGATGGAAAGATCGCTTACCGCGGAGAAGGTTTTGACCCCGACAACGTGGAAAACAATCTCAGCGACGCAATTCGGCGCACCCTCGGAATCCCAAGCGCGAAACCCTGACCGGCGGTTCAGGGATCCAATTCGACGTTTTAGTTCGTCGCGAACGTAACATCGGACATTCTCTTTTTTCCGAGTTTTATCCCAAACGACGGCGGGCAGGAGCTTAGTAGTTTCGCGCTGCGGAAGCAGAGGGGAAAACCCCGGCAACCTCGCGCGCAGCCAGAACGGTGTTCACGTGGATTCGAACCGTATCTTCGACGCGCCGCGCATAACCCCCCGCGAGCGTCGTCGCGACCGGAATTCCCCGCTTGCGGGATTCTTCAAAAACTTTGTGGTCTCGCAGCATCAACCCCTGCTTCGTCAAGGAGAGTCCGCCGAGCTGGTCTTCGCAGTACGGGTCCGCTCCTCCAACGTAAAAAATAATGTCCGGACGGAATTCATCGAGCGCAGACTGCACGGCCGGGATGAGCGCGTTGAGATACTCTTCATCGTCGGCGCGATCCCACATGTGCACATCGACAGTCGAAGACGGTTTGTGGGCCGGATAGTTGTTCTCTTGATGGATCGAAAGCGTAAAGACACTTGTATCGTCGCGAAAAATCGCCGCCGTGCCGTTGCCGTGGTGAACATCGGTATCAACCACGAGTGCTTTGCGAATCGCGCCATCAGACTGAAGGCGCCGTATCGCGACCGCGACATCATGGATGGCGCAAAATCCTTCCCCGTGATCGGGATAAGCGTGGTGAAAGCCGCCGCCAAGATTGCAACCGAAGCCGTCGCCTAGCGCGGATTGCGCGGCAAGAATCGAGCCGCCGGCCGCCAGCCAGAAGGCTTCCACGAGTTCCGGTGAATACGGCACCTCGAGCCTCATCTCTTCACTTGCGGTCAATGTGCCGGTCTTCAGCTTGCGCACCCAGTCCGCGGTATGGACGCGCAAAATATCCTCGTCCGTGGCGGCGATTGGTGTCAGAAAATCGCCTTTTTCGGCAATCCCTTCGCGCAGGAGCATTTCTGCAATCAGACGGAATTTCTGCGACGGAAAAACGTGCTGCCCGAGATTCAGGTCGTAGCCTTTGTGATAGACGAGCTTAAAAGGCAGCATCACGTCTTACAGGGTCAGTTCTCGCGTTCGAGGATGAAATCCGGCAGCGTCAGCAGAGCGCGTGCATATTCCGAATCACCACGCCCATCAATGCAACCCTTGGCACGCCGCGCGTAATCGTGTGCCAGCTTGCGAGCGCGCTCGAGAGCGCCGGAGTCCCGCACGAGCGAAACAATAGTCTCCGGCCGCACGGAGTTAAATTCTTTTTCCTCCAGGACGCGCGCTATCAGTTTTCTCGCCTCCCGGTGGCCGTTCTCCATCGCATAAATCAGCGGCAGAGTAACTTTGCCTTCTTTCAAATCGCTAAGGACGGGTTTGCCCAGCTGTTCCGAGGACGCCGTAAAATCCAGTAGATCGTCGACGAGCTGGAATGCCAGTCCGGCATAACGTCCGTAATCCGCGAGCGCCTCTTCCTCCACTCCATCGAGGCCGCCGAGCACTCCGCCGAGCCGCGCGCAGCCGCTGAACAGGCAGGCCGTCTTGTAGGTCGCGAGTCGCAGCGCATCTTCTTCCGTCACGTCGATGCGGCCGATCTTGGCAAGTTGAATCAACTCGCCTTCCACCATTTTCTGCGTAAGATCGATCAATATATCAAGAATGCGGAAGTTGCGTTCCTCCAGCGCGATCTGAAAAGACTGCATGTAAAGCCAGTCGCCCGCCAAAACGCTCCGGTGATTTCCCCAGCGGGAATTCGCGGAAGGTCTTCCGCGACGCGTATCCGCGCTGTCAATGACGTCGTCGTGAATCAGCGTCGCGCTGTGGAGAAGTTCCACAACCGCGGCGAGGCGGATCGCTCCGGGCGTGCGCTTGCCCGCGTAGCTCGCGGACAATAGCAGAAGCGCGGGACGCAAGCGCTTCCCGCCTCCGCCCAAAAGATAGCTGGTGATCTCCGAAACCGGCTCGAAGGCCGCCGCGGTTTGTCGCGAGAGTTCCTGCTCGACCGAAACGAGGTCGTCGCGGACGAGATCAAAAATTTCCCTGGCCGTCAGAAGTGGTATGGCCTTCCTCCTGGGCTGCGTCAAATTTCTCGTGAAACCGAATCCGTCAAATCACCCACGCGAGTCGGCCCCTGTCGCCGACGGTTTTGCAACGCGGAAGAAACGCCGGAAATTCTCCGCCGTTGCCGAGGCGGCTTCTTCCGGGCGTAAGTTTCTCACACTCGCCAGTGTACGCGCTACCTCCGCAACGTAGGCAGGTTCATTGCGTTTGCCGCGGTAAGGCTGCGGCGCGAGGTATGGCGCGTCTGTCTCAATCAAAAGGTTCTCAAGCGGCAAAGCTTTCGCAACGTCCCGAAGATTCTGCGCCTTCGGATAAGTTGAATTTCCGGCAAACGAAATCATGAAGCCCATGTCCACCCCGCGCCGCGCATCTTCAAGCGTGCCGCTGAAACAATGCAGCACTCCTCCGAGGCCGCCCGATTTCCACTCTTCCTCAATCAGGTTGAGGCAGTCCGGCCACGCATCGCGGCAATGAATGATAATCGGCAGCTTGGCGGCGCGTGCAAGCGCCATCTGGTCGCGGAACACCCGGTGCTGCACATCGCGCGGCGAATGATCGTAGTGGTAGTCCAGGCCAATTTCGCCCCAGGCGATTACTTTCGTGTGCTTCGCCAGCGATGCGAGATGGTTGAGATGGTCCGCAGTCACTTCTTTCGCTTCGTGAGGATGAATGCCGACGGTCGTATAAATCCAGTCGTGCCGCTCGGCGAAAGGAATCGCCGCATCTAGTCTCTCCGGTCCGGGCCCCGTTCCAATGGCCAACAACGTGGTTACGCCGGCGGTACGCGCCCGCTCGAGCATGGCGTCGCGGTCTTCGTCAAATTGCGGGAAATCAATGTGCGCATGCGAGTCGATCAGTTCCATCGCCACAAAAATCCCGGCCTACTTCAAGCGCGCGCCGACTTCCACATCTTCGAGAAAACCAGCGAGGACGGGACGTCCCTCAGGGCCGACAGCGGCGGCGATGATCATGCCGTTCGATTCCACGCCGCGCAATTTCCGCGGAGCGAGATTGACAACCACGGCCACTTTTCGCCCGATCAATTTTTCCGGTTCGTAGAACTGGGCGATGCCCGCGCAAACCTGACGAATCTCCGTGCCGATATCCACGGTCAATTTGAGCAGCTTGTCCGCGCCGACGATGCGCTCGGCGGTCTTGATCTCCCCGACACGCATCTCCACCTTGGCGAAATCTTCGATGGCAATTTTTTCCGGCGCAGCTTGCGGCGCCGCCGCGGCGGACGTGCTTCCTGCAGAGACTGCTGCGCTCGCCGCCGCAGGCGCGGGCTGTTTCACTGCTTCGTTTTCCATCGCTTCCATCCTCTCTGTGGCTTCTGCTTTTTCGATCCGCGGGAACAGCGCTTCTATTTTTCCGATTCGCGTCCCTGGCGGCAAATACGTCCAGCCAAACTGTCCAAATCTTTGATCTTCGATGTTTCCAGGCTGCCCGAGCTGGGTCCAGATTTTTTGCGTGGCCGTCGGAATGATCGGATGTGCCAATAGAGCCGCTATCCGCACTGCTGCCCCAGCATTGGCAAGAATGTTTCCAAGATTTTCTTTTTCTTTGGGATTTTCGCCGAGCTCCCAGGGCTTTTTCAGCGTAATGTAACGGTCGGCTTCTGCTACCACTTCCCAGATTTTCTCGAGTGCGCGGGAAAACGCTAGCGACTCATAAAGCTCTGGAACCTCTTTCAACGCAGAAACTGCCGCACTCCTAAGGGCAGATTCTGCGCCACTTGCATCTTCTACGCCCGCAGCGGGAAACTTTCCCTCGCAATACTTTTCGATCATCGTTAGCGTGCGGCTCGCCAGATTGCCGAGGCCGTTGGCAAGATCCGCGTTGTACCGCGTCACCAGTGCGTCGTAGCTGAAGTTGCCGTCCTGCCCAAAAACGGTCTCGCGTAGCAGGTAGTAGCGCAGCGCGTCCATGCCCAGGACGTTTACGATCGGGCGCGGCCGCACGACGTTGCCGAGCGACTTGCTCATCTTGGTGCTGTCCATCAACAGCCAGCCATGCGCCCAGATCTGCTTCGGCATTTCCTCGGGCGTGAACCCTCCTGCCATCAGAAACGCAGGCCAGTAAACAGCATGAAAACGGATGATTTCTTTTCCCACAAGATGAATATCCGCAGGCCAATAACCGCGCTGCGCGTAGTTTGGTCCACCGACGGCGCTAAGATACGCGGTCAGCGCATCAAACCAGACGTAGAAAACGTGGCGCTCCTCCCCCGGCACGGGGATGCCCCAGCGGATGGAAGTCCGCGTGATGCTCAGATCTCTCAGCCCGCCCTCGACAAAACTCAGCACCTCATTGCGGCGCGCCTCCGGCTGAATAAATTCCGGGTGCTGTGCATACCAATTCAGCAAGGGCTTCTGAAAAGCCGAAAGTTTGAAAAAATAGTTTTCCTCGGTGACCGTTTCCGTTGGGCGGCCGCAGTCCGGGCAATTTTCGCCGGGCTGCACGTCCACGTACGCATTGTCATGAATGCAGTACTGGCCGGTGTAGTGGCCCGGGTAAACATATCCGTTCTCCCGGCAGAGTTTGAACAGCCATTGCACCGTATGCGCATGCTTCAGGTCCGTCGTGCGGATAAATTCGTCGCCTTGAATGCCCAGTTCATCCCACAACGCGCGCCACTCCGCAGCCATCCTGCCCACAAATTCGGATTCCGGCACACCGGCTTTGCGCGCGGAGCGCTCGACGTTGACGCCGTGCTCGTCCGTTCCGGTGGTCATCACCACGTCGTAGCCGAGCATGCGCTTGTATCGCCGTATGGTGTCGCACACGATGGTCGAATAAGTGTGTCCGATATGCGGCAAGCCGTTCGTGTAGTAGATCGGCGTGGTGATGTAGAATTTTGGCTTCGTCTCCGCCATCCCGATATTTCGCCCTCTTCCTCTGCGCCCTCTGTGTGCCGACCTCTGCGACCTCTGTGTTAAGCCTTCGCTTTTTTCTTTTCTCCGCCCTCGTAATTGCGCAACGCTTCCGCAATCACTTGCTGCAGCGGCACGTTTCGTTCCAGCGCGAGCTTCCGGCAATCGTCGTATTCCGGCGCAACGTGCAGGATGCGCCCGTTCACGCGCGAAACCTTGATGTGCACTTCGCCAAAGCTTGTCGTGACGCTGACCAATTCACGCGGCAGCGCGCGTCGCTGCGCGCGATAAGTCCGCGCGCCAAAAGTCGTCGTCTCCGCGAAGATGAGCGACATCAAGCTGTTTGCATCCTGCGGGCGGCACAAAACAGTCAGTAGTGTGCCAGGACGGTTTTTTTTCATCTGCACAGGAGTCGTGTAGACGTCCAGCGCGCCCGCGCCCAGCGCTTTTTCCAAAAAATACCCATAAATTTGCGGGTTCATATCGTCAAGATTCGCTTCGATCACGGCGATCTCTTCGTCAAAACCGGGGACGGCCTTTTCGGCGGCCTCGCCGATCATGATTCTCAGAACGTTGGGCTGGCCTTCCAGATCGGCCGTGCCCGCGCCGTAGCCGATCGACGTGACGCTCATGGCAGGCTGCGGCCCAAACGAATCGCACAGCGTTGCAACAATAGCCGCGCCCGTAGGCGTAACCAGCTCCCTTTGCACACCGCTCGAATACGTCGGTTTGCCTTGCAGCAAATTCGCCGTCGCCGGAGCAGGCACGGGCAGAACTCCGTGCGCCATTTTCGCAGTGCCGCCTCCGACATTTAATGCCGAGCAGGCGAAGCGTTCGATCCCCAGCGCCTGAAATCCCACGCAAGCGCCGACAATATCCACAATGGCGTCCACCGCGCCGACTTCGTGGAAGTGAATCTTTTCAATAGGCACATCATGGACGCGCGCCTCGGCTTCACCGAGTTTTGTAAAAATCGCAGCGGCGCGCTCGCGCACGGAAGGCGCCAGCCGCGACTTCTCCAAGATCTCGAGAATCGCGCTGAGCGACCTGTGCTTCTGCTGGTCCTCCGTCTTGACCTTCACGTACGTCGCGGCCATGCCGTTCTTCCAAACCTTCTCAGCAGATAAATCCCACCCAGAAACCTGCAATCCAGCCAATTCAGCGCGAAGATACTCAAGGTCGCAGCCGGCATCCACCAGCGCGCCAAGCGTCATATCGCCGCTAATCCCCGAAAAACAATCGAAATACGCAAGTTTCATGGGAAACCGCCGCCGCGCGGTGCAACAACAAGGTGAGAATGTCTCTCCGCCCGGTGTCAGTTGATACTATCGGCGGTGTCCTGGAGTGTCAAACGCGGGTACGGGCGGGTGGCCGCGCTTTAGGTCTTGAAAACCTCCTGGGTGGCCTACCCTTTGCGGTTTTGGTTTGCGCAAAGGTAGGTCACTCTTCTAGCAGTCGTTCCCACCACAGCAGACTCTACCCCTTTGTTTTCTTGCGCTTGCATCTCCGTTCGAAAGATTGAGTAATTATGATACCATTCGATTATTTAACTTGACAGTATATCAGATCTATGCTATCGTGTTTCATGGTTTCCGGGCTTCCCGCGCTGGGCTTTGCCCCCAACGCTCCGGCGACCGGCCAGCCTGTTTGCAAACCAGTTACCCCTACACTCTCCAGCGGCAATTCCTATCCCCTTTCTTTTCAATACATCTGCCGCCTATCGTTCCCGTCTCGGTCCAACGGCGCGCCTCTCATCTCTTTTATTTTCATTGCCCTGCGGACACCTTCCATCGCAACAGGGGGGTACACCCCCTCCCTCTTTTTTTCTCGACCGCCACTCGCTTCAGTCTCCTCTATTTCCTGCCATCCATCCCATTTCCCTTCAACGACTTACAAAATGCTCCTCCCGCAACTCCTTTCTTTTCACAACCATCCATTTTCATGGGGGGTGTACCCCCCCGCACCATCTTTATCCAGGGCCCATCTCTCTCCCGCAAGATCTTCTCTCCGTGCCTCGGTGCCTCTGTGGCTAACTTTTTCCCGCCGCTTCCGGCCCCACTGCCACGTTTCTTTGACCGGCCCCGCCAGCCTCTCTATACTGATGGGCTTCGGAAAGACTTGAGGCGCATGTATCAAACATTGACAAATCGGCTAAGAGCGGCGCTTGAGGCGCACATCCGTGAAAAGTACGGCGTGGAATTGCTGGTCGTGTTGGAGCGGCCGCCGAAGATCGAACTAGGGGAAGCGGCATCGCCGGTATGCTTCGAGTTGGCGAAGCGGCTGAAGCGCGCGCCACGGCAGATTGCGCAGGAGATTGCCACGAGCCTGGGGAAGGTGGAAGGCGTTGCCCGCGTTGAAGTTGCAGGCGGCGGTTACCTGAACGCGTTCTTCGACCGGGGCGCGTTCTGGGCGGCTGCGCGGAAGGAAGCGGCGGGCGGCCCAGCGCAACACAAGCCGGAAAAGATTATCGTCGAGCATACCAGCATCAACCCGAACAAGGCCGCGCATATCGGTCACGTGCGAAACGCGGTTCTGGGCGACACCATGGCCAGGACGCTCCGGCACGCCGGCTATAACGTACAGGTGCAGAACTACATTGACAATACGGGCGTGCAGGTGGCGGACGTGGTCATCGGATTCCTGCACATGGAGAAGCGCACTCCCGTCAGCGTGAAGATGCTCGCGATGGGGCCGCGATTCGACTATTACTGCTGGGATTTGTACGCCAAGGCGACGCAGTTTTTCGCGGAGGACAAAGCGCAGGCGGCCGCGCTGCGAGGCGAAACACTGCGAGCCATCGAGGAAGACCGCGGCGAGGACGCGGAAGTGGCGCAAACCATTGCCGACGCGATTGTCGGATGTCATCTGCGGACGATGGCGCGTCTGGGAATTTTCTACGAACTGCTGGCGAGGGAAAGCGAGATCCTGCATCTGAAGTTCTGGGATGCCGCGTTTGCGAAGTTGAAAGAATCGGGCGCGATTCAGTTGGCGACCGGCGGCAAGATGGCGGGCTGCTGGATTATGCCTTGGGAAGAAGAAAAGACAAGAATTAACACAGAGAACACGGAGGACACAGAGAAGAGTGAGGAGGACGAAAACAGGCAGGACAAAATCATCGTGCGGTCAAACGGCACGGTGACCTATGTTGGCAAAGACATTGCTTATCAGCTCTGGAAATTTGGATTGCTGGGGAAGGATTTTCATTATCGGAAATGGCCAAACGTGCCGGAAGGACAAGCTGTTTGGACGACCGTGAGCGGCAAGAATGATCCGGCTGCGCCGCACTTCGGCGAGGCAGCTTCGAAGGTTTACAACGTGATCGACTCGCGGCAGGCCTACTTACAGGATGTGGTCGCGGAGGGCCTGCGCCGGCTAGGCCACGCGAAGGAGGCCCAGCGATCCGTTCATTTGTCATACGAGATTGTGGCACTGACGCCGCACTGCGCGGCCGAAATGGGTTACGAGCTATCACCAGAGGAAGCGAAGAAGCCCTACGTCGAAGTCAGCGGACGCAAGGGACTCGGGGTGAAGGCGGACGATCTACTCGACAAGCTCGAAGCGGCCACGCTCGCTGAAGTAAAACAACGACATCCGGACATGAGCCCGGTTGAGCAGAATCAAACAGCGCATGTCATTGCGGTGGGTGCGCTGCGATTTTTCCTGCTGAAATTCACGCGCACTGCGATCATCGCCTTTGATTTCAAGGATGCGTTGAGCTTCGAAGGCGAGACCGGACCGTATTGCCAGTACGCGGTGGTGCGCATCCGCGGGATCCGGCGCAAAGGCACGGAGGCAGGCGCGGCACGCGCCCAACTCACGACCGACACGGCAAAAACTCTTCTCGAGGGCATGGAAGGTACCGGGCTTTGGGAGCTTTTGCTTTTGGCAGGCTCACTGGATTTCGCGGTGGACGCTGCGATTGGCGCTCAGGAACCCGCGTTTCTGGCAAAGTACGCGTTTCAATTGGCGCAGGCGTTCAATAATTTTTATCACAAGCACCATATCCTGTCGGAAGCGGATGAACAGAAGCGGGCGTTTCTCTTGGACTTGACCGAGCTGGTAGAAGCACAGCTCGTGCGCGCCCTGTCGCTATTAGGAATCGAGGCTCCCGAAAAGATGTAAGAGCGCGACATACCGCATCACTACCGGATGAGATGTTCAGTAGGACATGACGAGGTGGACGAGGGTGCGGAGGGCGACGCCGGTGGGGCCTTTGGCGAGCCAGGGTTTGGCATCGTCGTTCCAGGCGGTGCCCGCGATGTCCAGATGGATCCACGGCGTGTCGCCGGAAAACTCCTTGATGAACATCGCACCGGTAATTGCGCCGCCGCCTTTGCCGCTGCCGATGTTTTGGATGTCGGCAACGGTGCCCTTGATGAATTCGCGGTATTCGTCGTCAATGGGCATCTGCCACATTTTTTCGCCCGCGATCTTGGCGCTGGCGAGGAATTTGTCGGTAAAGGCTTGGTCGGAGCCGAAGACGCCGACATTGATATTGGCGAGGGCAACGACGATCGCTCCGGTCAGCGTGGCGGCGTCTACGAGGTGCGTTGCGCCGAGCTGCTTGGCATAGGTGATGCCGTCGGCGAGGATTAAGCGGCCTTCGGCGTCGGTGTTGAGCACTTCGATCGTTTTCCCGGACATGGCGACCTGAATGTCGCCAGGTTTTTGCGCGTGGCCGCCGGGCATGTTTTCGGTCGAGGGCACAACGCAAATCACTTTGACGTTTGGCTTCAAGGCGGCCAGTGCGCGCATGACCCCGAGCATGGTCGCACCGCCTGCCATGTCATACTTCATTTTTTCCATGCCGTCGGCAGGTTTGATCGATATCCCGCCCGTGTCAAATGTGACGGCTTTGCCGACCAGGCCGATGACCGGCGCGCCCGGCTTGAGGTTTGCGGGTGTGTACGTGACGACCATCATGCGCGGCGGTTCGATGCTGCCTTGCGCGACGCTAAGGAGCGCGCCCATTTTCAGCGCGGCAATTTTCTTTTCGTCGAGGATTTCAACCGCGAGGCCGGCTTCCCTGGCCATGGCTTCGGCTTTTTCCGCCAGAATTCGCGGCGTGAGTTTGTTGGAAGGTTCGTTCACTAGATCGCGGGCGAAGTTCTGCGCGTCGGCAATGATGCGGCCGCGAGAAAGACCCGTTTCACCGGCGGCGCGTTCGGCATCCGAATAGCCTGCCACCAGGACGCTGTCAACGGATTTGCCGTTCTTTTTCTCCGTTTTGTATTTGTCCGATTCAAAATTGGCAGCAAGCGCTCCTTCAGCGATGGCCTGGGCCGATTCTTCGGTGGCATCGTTTTCGCGCACCAGGAAACCAAAATGTTTTACGGACCGCGATTTGAGATGGCGCAACGCAGCACCAGCTACCTTGCGAAGCGTCGCGCTGTTGAATTGCTCGCGCTTCCCTGCTCCGACGAGGAGCAGTCGCGCAGCTTTCAACCCCGACGGCGCGTGTACGAGCGTGAATTCAAGCAGCTTGCCGGTGAGCTCTCCGCACTTCGAAAGCTTGCTGAGTAGGCCGCTCAAGGCCTGGTCGATTTCCGCGACGCGGCCCTGGAGGTGGTCTGGTTCTTCGAACACATAAGTTACAAGAGCTTCGGTATCTAGTGCCGCGTAGGGACTGGTTACCAGCGTGATCTGCATAATGGCTCTATCGCCTCCGGTTGCGATACATGGCCTGTTCAGCTTCCCTGCGGGCTTCTTTGGTGCGTTCGTCCTGGCGGCGGTCCCACTGTTTTTTGCCTTGTGCCAGGGCGATTTCGCACTTTGCGAGGCCATTGCGAAAGTAGATTCGCAGGGGAATCACGGTCAAGCCTTTGGCCTGGGTGCGGCCGGCAAGCTTGTGAATTTCGTTCTTATGGAGCAAGAGCTTACGGGAGCCGAGCGGCTCGTGATTCCACGGACCGCCCGGCAAGTACTGTGCAATGTGCGCGTTCACGAGCCACGCGCCATTGGGCCTGAAATCAACGTAAGCATCGCGAATGTTCGCTTTTCCTTCGCGCAAGGCCTTCACTTCTGTACCGTGGAGGATCAGCCCGGCCTCATGTTTCTCTAGGATATGGTAGTTGTAGGAAGCGGCGCGGTTTTGCGCGACGATCTTCTCTGTCGGCTTCTCGGCCTTCTTCTCGGGCTTCTTGGCTGGCTTGGCCACGGGTCCCCATCATACATAAGTGCAGCGGTAAATCTTAGCCGCCACGGTTATTCGATGCAAGACAGCCAACCATCCTCTGCTTGCCCGGCCTCTAACCCGATGCTAGACTGCGTCAGAATCCTGTCGAGTCCCCGGAGAGTCGAGAGTCTATGCGCCGGTATGCAACGCTGATCGTATGTGCAGGGCTCGGATTGCTCGCCACGGGCTGTCCGAAGGGCCAAACCGACTACAATCAAGGACGTAAGGCCGAAACCCTCCAGGACTATGACGCCGCGTTCGATTACTACCTGAAAGCCCTCAAAGCCGATCCCTACAACGCCAGCTATAAGATTAAGCTGAATCAGATACGGTTCGAAGCGGGCACGCTGCACGTGAAGCAGGGGGTGAAATTGCGCGACGCAGGGGACCTCCAAGGTGCGGTCGCGCAATTCCAGCGAGCGGAGGTGATTGACCCTTCCAGCGCAGTCGCTGTTCAGGAGCTGCGTAAGACTTTGGAAATGCTCGGAGAGAAGAACCGCACGATAGACGCTGGCGCGGAACCCCCAGCAGACCCTAGTGAACAGCTGCTGGCTTCTAAGCCGCCGGAGATCAAGCCGCTTTCCCGCGCGCCCATCAATCTGAAGATGGTGAATGACGCAAAGATTGTGTACGACACGATTGGGAAGCTGGCGGGCCTGACGGTGATCTATGACCCCGATTTTCCTCCCCGGCGGATCACGACCGAACTGAACAACGTCACGCTGGAACAGGCGCTAGACATCGTATCGCTAGAGAGCAAAGCGTTTTGGAAACCGGTGACGGAAAATATCATTATGGTGATTCAGGACCAGCCGCAAAAACGGCGCGATTACGAAGAGCAGCTGGTGAAAACCTTTTACCTTTCGAATACCGTACAGCCACAAGATCTGACGGAGATCGTAACCGGCTTGCGGCAGTTGCTCGACTTGAAACGCATTCAGCAGTTGAATTCGCAAAATGCCATCATCGTGCGCGACAGCCCCGACAAGCTGATTCTGGCGGAGAAAATGATTCGTGACATCGATAAGGCCAAACCTGAGGTCATCATCCAGGTGGAAGTGCTTGAGGCACGCCTCGATCGGTTGCGCGACCTAGGCGTCCTGCCCGGGCAGCACGCCTCCCTCACTGTTATCCCACCGGGAAGTACAACGACTACGCCTACTACCGGCGGAACCCCATCCAACACTAATAACGCCTTGACTTTCGAGCAGCTCAGGCATCTGACTGGCGCCAATTACAGCGTGACGCTCCCGGACTTTACGGCAAATGCCATTTTAACGGACACGACGACGAAAATCATTCAGAACCCCGAAATTCGGTCGGTTGACGGCCAGGTTGCCAAGCTCCGCATCGGCGACAAGATTCCGATTGCCACTGGGAGCTTCCAGGCGGGTGTGGGAGTCGGCGGGGTGGGCGGCGTGGGCTCGGTCAGCCCCTTGGTGAATACCCAGTTTCAATATCTGGACGTCGGAGTCAACGTCGACATCACTCCGCGCGTGCACCCCAATCACGAAATCAGTATGAAGGTCAAGGTGGAAGTAAGTTCGCACACCGGCGACTCCGTCATCGGGGGCATCGTACAACCCATCATCAGCCAGCGTGTCGTCGAGCATGACATCCGCCTGAAGGAAGGCGAGGCCAACATTCTCGGCGGGCTAATCCAAAGGACGACTTCGAAGAGTCTGAACGGCTGGCCGGGTTTGGCAAAAATGCCTCTGTTGCATTATCTGTTCTCTGAGGATAAGAACGAGGAACAGGAAGATGAAGTATTGATCGTGATGATTCCGCACATTGTGCGAATTCCGGAGTGGACCAAGGCCAACCTGAGATCCATTGCCTCGGGTTCCGACGCAAACATCCAGGTGAGGCGCGAAAGCGATGTCCGCGCGCCGGCGACTCCGCCGCCCGCCACGCAACAAGCTCCAGCGAATCCCGCGGCCAATGCGGTACCGGCGGGCGCGGCAAATCCGCAGCAGGCGGCACGCGTGCGATTTGAGCCACAATCGTTGACGCTGAAGACCGGGCAATCCGTCACGATCGGTGTGGTGGTGGATAACGTGAACGACTTGTTTTCGATCCCCCTGTTGTTGCAGTACAACCCTGCGGTGATCAGCGTGGAAGAAGTCGAGCACGGATCCTTCCTCTCCGGAGGAACGCAAGAGATCGCCATTGTGCAGAGAGTCGACAAAGAGCGCGGCCAGGCGATTATTTCGGCGACGCGTCAGCCGAACACTCCAGGAGTAAATGGCAGCGGCACGCTGATGGGCATCGTCATCAAAGCACTTGCACCGGGTTCATCAAATTTGTCCATCGTGCAGGTCAACGCAAAAGATTCGCAGCAAAAGCCCATTCCGCTGATTACAGGCGAGGCAACGCTGCAGGTTCAGCCGTAGTCCAACTTAGAGATCGATGTCGAAGAAGCTATCCATTCGCCGGCGGCTTTCTTCCGAAGCGGGAATGACGCTGCTGGAACTGATCATTGCCTGCTCCATCCTGGTTGTTCTGTCGAGTGCCGCCTTGCCCGTCGCACGGTTCAGCATCTTGCACCGAAAAGAGGAGGAGCTGCACCGCGATCTGCGCGAGATGCGGGACGCGATTGACCGGTACAAAGATCTGGCCGACCAGCATTTAATCCGTACGGAATTGGGGAGTGAAAACTATCCGCCGGACTTGGAGACGCTCGTTAACGGTGTGCAACTGGGTACGAGCGGCGACCGAAAGATTCGATTTTTGCGGAAAATACCCGTTGATCCCATGACGGGCCGTGCGGAATGGGGATTGCGCGCCGTGCAAGACGACCCCGATTCCACGAGCTGGGGCGGGAAAAATGTGTTCGACGTGTACTCGAAATCACAAGCGACCACTTCGGACGGCACTCGTTATGCGGACTGGTGAGCGAGACGAGGGCTGGCCTTCATGAACTTTGCGCGACGAGACAACCGAAAGACGCCATCCAGATTACGCGGTCAAGCGGGATTCACGCTCATCGAGTTGATGATCGTGATGACGATCATCTTCATTCTGCTGGGGATCGCGGCGGTGCGATATGACCGGTCCGTTCTGCGTGCGCACGAAGCCGTGTTACACCAGGACTTGCAGGCGTTGCGCCAGGCCATTGACAACTACACACTCGACAAGGAAGCAGCGCCGCAATCGCTGGAAGATCTGCAGAGTGCCGGCTATATTCACTTTGTTCCCATCGATCCAATCACGCACGCAAAAGATTGGCGGCTCGAATACAAGGACGTCGTGTTGAGCCCGGACCAAGGCAGCACGGGAGTAACGGACGTTCATTCCAGCTCCGATCAGATTTCTCCATTTGAAGGAACGCCGTACAGCAGTTGGTGAACCTTTCCTGCTGAAGAGTCCTCATGCGGAGCAGCATGGGCTGGTTTGACTGAACTCCGAGCGTCCGATATAGTGGGTGTGCGGGGTGGAGCAGCCTGGTAGCTCGTCGGGCTCATAACCCGAAGGTCGTCAGTTCAAATCTGACCCCCGCAACCACTCCAGGATTCGCAGGCCGGGCACAGGCGCCCGGCCTTTTCTTTTGGAGGGATTTGAGCAGGGGCATGACCTCGAAGAGTCGGGCTGACTTTTTCCTGCG
>Ga0307479_10000797_pt1 | contig 28669 bp, 24 predicted proteins | sample atmos_gasesECM4C_FD_203743 | JGI IMG/M metagenome (GOLD analysis project Ga0307479, IMG submission 203743) | Hardwood forest soil microbial communities from Morgan-Monroe State Forest, Indiana, United States - atmos_gasesECM4C_515 | ecosystem: Environmental > Terrestrial > Soil > Temperate... | reverse complement strand
TCCCGCGCAAAAACACAAAAAGGACTCGTGTCAAAAGACACCAGCCCGTTCGTTTTTCCGGTCAGGATTCGCTCCGCCCTCGCTCCCCTGCAAAATTCCTGGTGGAGCTGGCGGAGGGAATTGAACCCCCGACCCTCTGATTACAAATCAGATGCTCTACCAGCTGAGCTACGCCAGCGCCGCTCAAACCGGGTAAGGATAGCAGAAGAGGTATCAGAATTGCAAGGGGTAGCTTCCAAATATGTAGCACGTGGATGGCCAGCTCTGTGGAAAAGCGCTTATACCCTTGACCACCTGGGCACCCGCTATCCTGCCTATCTTCTATACCTTAGCACGGAATCGACCCGGCCGCCTCAGCCCGAATTCAAAGCGCAGGAATTTCACAGTTCCCAGCGCATTTTCGCGGTTGGATTTTGCTGCCGGGAAGCCCCGTCCGATGGGACAATCGCAAATACGGGGCGCCGGTGCAAACAGTGTGGGGGCCATGAAGAAACGGACATTGATCGGGCTGGCAGCGGTTGCGATCGTTCTGGGAGCGGCCGCATTTTTCGGTTATTGGAAATGGGGCGTTCAGAGCGGATCTCCGCGGGAAGCGATGCTGGCGCTGATGCCCACGGATGCGAGCGCCGTTTTTTTCGTGGATTTCGACGACCTCCGGCAAGCGCCCTTCATCGCGCAACTCTACGCGTGGGCGCCGAAACCGCAAGCCGACGCGGATTACGCTCAATTTGTCAAGGAAACCGGCTTCGATTTTGAGCGGGACCTCGAACGCATCGCGATTGCAGTGGAGAAACGCGGACAAGACTACACTCTCTTTGCCATCCTGGATGGAAAATTCGATCGCCAAAGAATTTCCGCCTACGCATCCAAGGACGGCTCGATTGTAAGAGCGGGAGGGCGCGAAATTTTCTCCGTGCCCGTCAGTGGAGCCGCCAAGAAAATTTCTTTCGCAGTCTTGAAGAACGGCCAAATCGCGCTCGCGAGCGATGCGAATCTCGCCGTCTTCCTCGACGCCAAAAAACGCCCCGAAGACGTTGCGGAATGGCGCGTGCGATTCGAACGTCTGGCCGGCTCTCCGGTCTTTGCCGTAATCCGGCAAGACGCTGCGCTCGGCGCCGCCCTGTCCGCACAGGCACCCGGTGGACTCCGCTCTCCTCAGCTCTCCGCTTTGCTCGATCAATTGCAGTGGATCACTCTCGCCGGAAAACCGGAAAACGACCGGCTGCGCGCGGTCGCCGAAGGAGAATGCAACGCGGAGGCAACGGCCCGGCAACTCGTGGACGTGATGAATGGTGTCGTGATACTGGCGGAGGGCGGACTAAACGACGCCAAGACAAGACAGCAGTTGGATCCGGCGATGCGCGAAGCTTACCTCGAACTTTTGAAGAGTGCGGATGTCTCCAAACTCGACCGCGGCGATACCAAATCCGTCCGGCTCGTATTCGAAATCACGCCCGGATTCCTCGAGGCCGCGCGCAAAGCTCCGCCGGTCATGCCGGAATCCGTCCCGAACAAACCGCTCCGGGGAAAATCTTCCGCAACCAGAAAAGGCCACACATAAGAAGAGAGTTGAAGAAAATCGGCGCGAGGCTTTCGCCCAAACAAAGAACGACGCTCCTAAAAAAGAACCGGCGGGCCAGGGCCCGCTGTTCTGAATTCCGCAAAATCTCAATTAAGAATCAGTCGCCGGCAGGAGTGGACTTCATATAGCGCCAGGGATTGATCGGCGCGTTGTTCATTCGGACTTCGTAATGGACGTGCGGTCCCGTCGAGCGGCCGCTGATGCCCGTGTACCCAACCACTTCGCCGCGCTTGACGCGCGCACCGGCCACCGCCGAGAACGCTGAAAGGTGCGCATACCAGGTGGTGATCCCGAAACCATGGTCAATGACCACCAAACGTCCGTAGCCGGCATGGTTTTCCGCGACAGTGATGATTCCATCCGCGGTCGCGTGAACCGGCGCGCCATAGTCGGCAGCCACATCCACGCCCGTGTGGAACGCGCCTTCACCGCTGAACGGATCCATGCGCTCGCCGAAGCTATCGGTAATGTGCCCCATCACCGGCCAAATTGACGGGGTGTAGGAGGAGTCGGCAAAACTCATGGGCGACAGCAAATGCAGCCCGCTGCTGGAGATGGCAATCACCGCGGCATTGCGCTTCAAGAACGTATACTGCTCGATGGACCGGTCGAAGGCGTCCTGCGCATCGGCGGGGTTGTCGGTCTGATCGAACGCCGCCGGATGATACCGCAGCACCCCGTAAGTCATGGCCACTTCCGTCGCCAGGGACTGCAGTGAATCGAGCCGCTGATTTGTATCGTTGACCGTACTCTGGAGTTGCCGATACTGCTTCTTGAGGGTCTCCTGGTCGTGACGGAGAGCGTTGTAGTTGCCGACTTTCCAGAGCATTCGCGAATACGACCCCACCGCCACCGTTACGCTGACGGCCCCGATGAGCGCTAGTACCGCTATACCATGAAGCACGTAAGCCGGTACGATGACTTTCCGGAGCTTCCCCGGAGTCGAAGCGATAAAAAATGTGTAGCTCTTACCCCTCATGAAAAACTCAGGGCCCCCTCAGGCCTTCCCATTTGACGTTTGCGGGCGAATTGCCCTGGCGCCCGCAGTAACTTGAATTTGAGCCAGTATCTGAACCGTGAGCCTTGGTTCGTGACCTTCGACATACTAAATTCTGTAGAGTTCGACGTCAACCCTGTTTTTAGTACTTTGAAGGCCAGGCTGTGCAAACCTGTCCCCTGTCCGAAGGTACAGGGTCGGGCATAGTGACTGCCAAGTGCCCCAGTCTGGACCCGTGCGCTACGAGAGACCGCCCGGGGATCAGGGGCTATACTGTCACGCGCAAGTAGATTGGCGTTCTCTCAGAACCCCATGCCACGCAAAGGTCAGAGCGAGGATTCAATCCTGCGAAAGGTTGCGGGCGCTTCCCGGCTGTCGCGGAGCGGGACAGCCAGACAATCCGTTTCCCTGGGCATCGGCGATGATGCGGCCCTCTTCCGGCCGAAGCCCGGGTACGAGACAATTCTCACCTGTGACTGGTTCCTCGAAGGGACGCACTTCCTTCGGGAAAAACATCCGCCGGATGCCGTGGGATGGAAGTGCCTCGCCCGGGCCCTAAGTGATGTGGCGGCGATGGGAGGCACTCCCCGCTGCTTCCTGCTCAGTCTGGCTCTGCCGGAGACGCACACCAGCCGGTGGATGGATCTGTTCCTCGGCGGCTTGCGGCGCGCCTCTCGCAAGTTCCGGTGTGCGCTGGCAGGCGGAGACACGACCCGCCGAGACGAGATTCTGATCAATGTGACAGTCGTGGGCGAAGTGCGCGCCCGGAGCGCGGTGCTGCGGTCGGGTGCACGCGAAGGGGACATCCTCTATGTGAGCGGACGGCTGGGTGAGGCCGAGCTGGGTTTGCAATTGGTTCTTCGCGGAAAAAGCTTCGCCAGCAAGAAAAATCCGCTCCTGAAGAAACATCTCTACCCCGCGCCGCGGCTGGAGCTAGGGCGCTGGCTTGCCGAGAAAAAGATTGCCACGGCGATGATCGATCTCTCCGACGGGTTGTCAACCGACTTGTCAAGACTCTGCGCCGCCTCCGAAGTGGGCGCCCTGCTCGACCAACATCACTTTCCTGCCGTACACGTTCCGCGCTCTTTGCGCCGAACGGTGCAAGAGCCTCTTCAACTGGCTTTGCACGGTGGGGACGATTACGAATTGCTCTTTACGGCCCCGCCCGGCAAGCTGCCGGACCTGTCCTGGAGCTTCCGCGGATTGCCGGTCCACCCCATCGGACGGATTACTTCGGGGCCGAACGTGGTCCTTTACGATCCGCGCAAACACGCTGATATTGTTTTGCGGCCTCGCGGATGGGATCCTTTCCGGAAAGCGCGTTAGCTTCCTGCCAAGGCGTCTCACCTGCCAATCCCGTGGCGCCCCGCACGAACCGTTATGGTCATCCCCAGGGAAAAAACGGGGCCTGACCCATTGGGCTAGGCCCCGCGAAAGATGTTCGGTTTGTTCCAACCCAGCCGGTTAGAAGGTGATCTTCGTCCCCAGGATGATCCGGCGCCGGCCCAAACCGTTCAATACGAAGTTGGTGTATCCGCTATTCAAAGCGTTGGGATTGAAACCACCGCTTTGGTTGAAAAAGTTGTTGCCGAACGATCCGCCATTGGCAAGGTTAAGGTCGTCGATAACGGGATCGGGTACGCCGAGGAATGTGTGATTGAACAGGTTGTAGACCTGTGCTTCGAGTCGCAAGGAGAGTCTCTCGCTGATCTTCGTGGCCTTAAACATGCTGAAGTTCACTGCGCTCACCGCCTGGCCGCGAAGGCCGGGATTCCGGCCGACGTTTCCGTACGGAGTACCAAAGAAAGTGGCTGCACTGTTGTTGTTGTAGATCCAGCGTACGGCGCTCCTGTTCACTGGATTCATTGTTGCTCCGTTGCTTGCCGCAAAGGGGAAGAAATCAACCAACCCACAATCCGGCGCGGCCGCGTTCGTACATATGCCCACCGTGTCAACAGGGGCCGACTTGTTCCCCATGAACGGACGGCAAGTGGAAAGACCGGCGTAGAAGGTCCCGTCGAAACTGTCCTGACACGACGTGTTTGCGAACTTCGTAGTCAAGGTCGGTGTCCAGAGTTGCCCGCTGGAGTACCGCCAAGTCGTGTTGGCCTGGTAGCCGCCCAGAAGTTTTCCGAGGAAGCCATGCTGGCTCTTGTAGAACGGCAGTTCGTAAATTAAATAGATGGAAGCGGTCTTCGGAAAATCAAGCCCGCTCAACGCCTTTTCCCCTGCGGAAGTGTCAAATGGGTTCTGGGCGCCCGCCACTGTATTGCCTCCGGCCCCCGTGGAGAAGATCTCGCTGGAGTTGTCCAACGTCTTGCTCCAGGTAAAGGACCCCGCGCCGGTCAGACCGTGCCAGTTTTGCACGCGAAATTCGCTCTGCAATCCGTTGTACCTGGACCAGGCGGAGTTTTCACGGATGCGCTCGTTTCTGAAATTGCAGTCGGCCCGCCCGGTGGATTGGCCGGGAGCTCCAGGCGTGGTGCAAGGCGTGACTCCTGCTGGAATGAAAGAGCTAAAGCCATTGGCAATTAGCCCGGCAAGCGCCGGGTTTGCATTGATCGTCTGGAAGTTGCCCACCACATGGTTGCCCACATAACGAACTTCCAGGACCATCTTGCTCGTCAGCTCATGCTGCACGCCAAGCGTCCATTCCTGTGTGTATGGCTCGTGGAAATCGTTTGCCACACGGGTGTTAGTTCGCGTCCCCGGATTCACACCTCGCGGAATGTCAATCAGGTGCGCCGCGCGCACGTCGCTCCCCAAGAATCCGGACGTCGGCAGGCATGGCGCAGTGCAGTTCGGACTAACGATACTGCCAGCATTGACGACCGGCGCTGCCGTCGCCTCGTTGAGGAACATGTTGTAGTAGGCCGGGTCATAAGTAATGCGGTATCCGCCCCGAATCACAGTCTTCTCCCTGGTCATTCCAAAGAGATGCGGTTTCCAGGCGAAACCAACACTGGGACCGAAATACTTGTAATGATTGGGAATCTCCGGCACGGTCGTTGCGGATGCCGGGGCCGTTGTGCTCCAGAATGGCGTGGAGCCGGCCTGGTTCGCCACCGAAAGGGCGTGCAGCAAGTTGACGGGTTGGCTGGAAAACTCCCAGCGCAGTCCTAGATTGACGGTTAGGTTGTTCTTGACCCGCCAGTCGTCTCCGCCGTACGCCGCGACGTCGTACTCTTTGAAGCCGAATTTCGGAGGCCCATCCGTCAAGCCCAACCGCCCGGTTGCCCCAAGCGTGTCCTGCAAAAAGCTGTTGAAATCCGGAAACTGATAGGATCCGTTGATGTTCGTCAGCAAGGTGTTGGGCGAACGCTGTTTGTAAAACTCCCCGCCGAACTTGAACGTGTGCTTCCCGCGGATCATCGAGGCATTGTCCTGAACCTGCGTATTGTTGATGGTGCGGCCCTGCGGGAAGATGTTCTGGTCGCCGAAGCTGACATCGGCGGATTGGAATCCGATATTCGTTGGGCACTGGTTTATCGTCTGGCGGGTACAGGCCGGGTAAGATCCGCCCTCGAACCCGAAGCCGGCTCGGGAGAAACTGTACCGCGCCTGGTTCAGAAACGAAGCGTTAAAGGTGTGCGTCCAGTCCAACGCGATCTGCTGGTCCCGCGCCGGGACGTCAACCCACGCGCCATTGGCAAACAGGCCGTTGGCGGCGGTCAGGATGTTCTGCTGGAAAATGTATCGCGCACCAACTCTATCCTTGTTGGTTATCTGCACATCCACTCGGCCCGTGAACTCCCGGTCGTTGAACAGGGACGGAACGTTCCGACTTACCTGCGCAAAGTCGATGGTAGCCGTGGTGGTGCCATCCGAAACCACGGTAGGCCGAACAGTTCCGGAAATGTGGGGATTTCCCGCTTTCACGGCGTACGGGCCGATGGCATTCAATGCCGCCACCGCGAGATTGCCTGGGAACGCAGCGGCCAATTGCATCAAGCCATTGGGAGTCGGCGTGAAACTCGAAGACGAGGAGGGAGCGCCCGCCGTACGTTGCCGGTCAAAATAGGGCGTGAAGAAGAACCATGCCTTGTTGCGCTTGATCGGTCCGCCAATCGAGCCACCGAATTTGTTCTCAACGAACCTGGGAATAGGGCCAACCGGCGTGCACCCCGCTGCGGGCTTCCCCGGAACACAGAACCCGAACACCGGGTTCTTTTCTTCATTGGCATGCGAATCCGCGAACGAGCCTTCGAAATATTCGAACCCGCTGCCGTGAAATTCGTTCGATCCGCTTTTAGTAACGTAGTTCACCACCGACCCCGATGCGCGGCCGTACTCCACGCCGAAGTCGTTCGTAATCACGGAGACTTCTTCCAAAGCGTCCTGATTTCCCAGGAAAATGGACGGGCCGGCGACGGAATTGTCATTGTTGGACTGGCCGTCAATTTGAAAATTGTTGGAACGGCCGCGCAATCCGTTCGAGGAAAAAGTGGCGCCGTTGCTGTTGCTGAAGGAGTTGTCGCCGGAATCGGCAACGCCGGGAATAAACAGCGCCAGCGCGTCAAAACTGCCGCTCAACGGCAAATCGGCAACTTCTTTCGTGCTAAAACTCGTTGTGACCTGCGATGTGGTGGCCTCAATCAGCGGCGTCCCGGCCTCCACTTGGATGGTGTCCCCCACCTGACCCAACTCCAGCTTAATGCTGCCCAGCGCCGAATCCTGTGCAACCACGACTTCTACTTTATCGAGAACGGCCGTGCGGAAGTTCTTCGATTCGACCGTCACTTTATAAGCGCCCGGAGCAAGTGAGTGGACGGCGAAGAAGCCAACGTCGCTGGTCACCGCTGTCGATGCCTGGTTCGTTGCCGTGCTCACCACCGTCACCCTTGCGCCGGGGACAGTCGCGCCCGTTGGATCCGTAACCGTGCCGGAAATCGAACCTGTGGCAATGCCTTGCGAAAATCCCGCAGCGGCGAGCAACAGACAAAATACACTCACGAACAATGCTGACCACAATCGCTGTGGACGAAACTTCGATTCCTTGGTTGAAACACGCTTCTGTAAAATCTGAGCACTTGCATACAGCTTCATATCGTTTGCCCCCGTCAATATCATCTAGAGAATGAAAAAAATCTTGTGGATTCCGCACAACCACACAGAACAGAAGCAAGGTGCTCTCCAACCTGTAACTTTTTTAGTTCTTTGTTGAATCGCGGCTAACTCTTTTGTTTCGCGGGGTGGAAAGGAATCTAAACGTTGAATTTAGAAGCGGTTTATTCCGTAGTATGGATAACACTGCCGCATAAATACCAAATTATGAATCAAATTAAGTCTGCTTATAGCTGAAGGCTAGTGTTTAGCGCGGGATTTTTTGGACGTGGAATCGAGTGTGCTGAGTTCCGTTTTTTCTCGAGGCTCGCAGAATCTCCGCAACAGCGGTTTTAATTGCTGCGGGCGGCCATGGTGGGAGCGGCACGTGGCGCGGCCGCGCTGGTCGTATCCGCCGCCCCGGTCTTCGTGGGCGGCGGAGCAGCCGGCGGTTTTTCCTTGGGGGCGGCGGGCTCGTCTTCAGTGGGAGCGGTATCCGGAGTGTCCACGCCGACGTGATGCTCGCTGGCCTGCTGTTCGAGTGTAACGACGTTCGCGAAATCCGTGGCCGGTGTTCCGGCCACGGCGCCCTGCATGAATTCGAGCCAAATAGGCAGCGCGGCGCGCGCGCCGGTTTCTTTTTTCCCGAGTGAAATCTGCTTGTCGTCGAAGCCCACCCACACGCCGGCGGTGAGCTGCGGCGTGTAGCCCACGAACCAGGCGTCGGTGTAATCCTGCGTCGTTCCCGTTTTCCCCGCGGCGGGGCGGCCCAGCGGTTTCGCGGCGATGCCGGTGCCGAATTGAATGACTTCCTCGAGCATCGCCGTCATGGTGCGCGCCACGTCGGGGGCAACAACGTCATGCACCTCGGGATGCGCTTCTTCAAGCAGCGCGCCATCGTAACTGGTGACCCGGCGAATCATATGCGGATCGATGCGGATGCCGTCGTTGGGGAAAACGGTGAAGGCCGAGACGTGCTCGAGCAGCCTCATGTCCGCGGCGCCAAGGGCCAGCGGCAGGTACGGCGGAAGCGGCGACGTGATGCCGAACCGCTTCGCCATGTCCACGACGCTGTTGATGCCGATTTTTTCCGCGAGTTTTACGGCGGGAACGTTGCGCGAACCGGCTAGGGCGCGGCGCAGCGTGATGGTCCCTTCAAATTTTTCATCGTAATTGCGCGGAGAGTAGGGCTGGCCGCCGCTGATAACCGTAAATGGCGTGTCAACAATCGTGTCGAAGGGCGTAGCGCCTTTTTCGAGCGCATCCGCATACACGTAGACTTTGAACGAGCTGCCGACCTGGCGAAAGGCCTGAGTCGCGCGGTTGAATTTGGAATCCTCAAAACTATAACCGCCAATCATGGCTTTGATTTCACCGGTAGAATTGTCGATGGCGAGAAGCGCGCCCTGCGGCCCAGGCTGCTGTTCGAGCTGAACGCGGACGGTATTGTCGCGCAATTCCTGAATCGAGAATTGCCCGAGATCACCCACTTTCAGGAGATCGGAGGGTTTTTTGCGGCCGGTCCAGGCGAATTCGCCGGGAGAGAGAATTCCGCGGTACGGCCCGATTTTGATGACCGTCTCCTTGTCGTTCACCGTGAGAACCAGTCCGGTGACGTAGCTTCCCTTCTCGATGGCGTGGCGCCAGTCGTCGTCTTCGTAGGTGTCGAGCTTGCCGAGATTGTCGCGCAGGACGTTGGGAAGATTGCCCTTCCAGCCATGGCGGCGCTCGTAGCTGTGCAGACCGTCGCGAAGAGACTGGTTGGCGATACGCTGCATCTTGATGTTCAGCGTGGTGTACACGCGCAGCCCGCGCTCGTGCACCGCTTCCGTGCCGTATGTTGATTCCAGGTATTTGCGAATGTCTTCGAAAAAGTACGGCGCCAGGTCGTTGCGCGGATACTGAATGTGCAGGCCGAGCGGCGATTTCCTGGCGGTGGCTTCTTCCGCGGGCGTGATTTTCCCTTCTTCCTCCATGCGATGGAGCACCAGATTGCGGCGGTTGAGCGCAAGTTCCGGATTCGTCAGAGGCGAAAATTTCGGGCCGTTGACCATGCCGGCAAGCAGCGCGGCTTGCTGAAGTTTCAGGTCGGTGACCGGGTTGCCGAAATAAAATTGCGCGGCAGCGGCAAATCCGTAGTTCCCATGGGCCAGGTACACCTGGTTGGCATACATCGTAAAAATTTGCGGCTTGGTGTAGCGGCGCTCGATCTGCAAAGCGAGGAGAACTTCCTGCATTTTGCGGCGGAAGCTGCGGTCGCTGCGGTCCAGGAAAAGATTTCCGGCCAGCTGCATGGTGATGGTGCTGGCCCCGCCAGTGATTTTGCGTTTGATGAGATTACGGGTCGCGGCGCTGAACATGCGCGGAAAATCGATGCCCCAGTGTTCTTCGAAGTGCTGGTCCTCGATGGCAGTCACGGCGCTATACAAGACTTTCGGGCACTGCTCGTAGGTCATCAAGATACGCCGCTGCAGCGCGAAGCTGCCGGCAAGCTGTCCGTCATCGGCGTAAACTTCAGTGACCACGTCGGGGCGATATGTTTCCAGCGCACGAATTTCCGGCAAGTCGCTGGCGTAAACAAAGAGCAAGCCGCAGCCCGCGCCCAGAGCAATCGAGCACAGCAGCAGAAATGCCAGCGCGACCCGGTCAATCAGTTTCCAGCCGCGCAATCGCAGCGTAATGGGTGGCAGACTCAGCATCGAGAGAATACTTTATCGCAGATGCCGTTCAATCGACTTAGAAGTGTCAGGAGAGTGTTTCGTAATATTTTTCTCCTGAGCAGGCGCGGCAGAGGACGCGGCCGTCCTTCACCACTTCGCGTTTGAAATTGATGCCTTCGCCGCATTGGGCGCACACCACGCGAGGCCCTTTGAAGCCGGGGAGATCTTCGGGCAGGACTTCGACTTTGACCCATTGCTTGTCGAAAAGGATTTCGTCGGAGAGTTGCCCATAGGCTTTTTGCTGGCCAGCATCCTTGCCGAGTTCGGGGAACATTTCGCGGGCGGCTTGCTTGGAGGATTCCTTCGCGGCGATTCGTACAGCCCTGCCGGTTTGCATGTCGACGAACGTGGCGGCGACTTTGCCCCAGTCGCGGAATTTCAGCGCGCGCTTGCCGAGACGGCAGTTGGCGACGAGCGCGACAGCGTCGGTGACGCATCGGTCGATCTCCACGTAAGTGACGATGCGCTTGCGCTCGGCGATGGGATCGTCGATGCCCAGTTCGCGCAGGCCAAGCATCGCGAGGCGCACGCCGAGAACTTGTCCGGCGCAGAGATGGCCATGGGCGACGGCGGCTAGTTCGAGGTATTCAGCAAGAGTTTTCATCGGAGGAAATGCGGATCAAGCTTTCTCCGGGGCTGACCACGGGTGGGGTTTGCGAACTTCGATGAAGGCGAAGACGGTCATGAGCAGCGCGAGAACGGTGAAGGCGCCGTCGCGGACGACGGTCATGCCGGTGAGTTTCTCCGGTGTGCCGAAGCAGCCGCAGTTGATGTCCATGTGGAGAAGATACGCACGAGTTACAACCGCCAGGAAACCCACCATGATCGCCGTGATAGCCGTCGCCCAGATACGCAGGCGCCAGCCGATCAGCAGTAACAGACCCAGCGCGATTTCCACGAACGGCAAAGTATGCGCCACCACTTGCGACGCCTCGGGCGAGATCATTTTGTACGACTCAACTTGCTGCGCGAAGATCGAGATATTCATCGAGATCGAGAATTTCAGAACGAACATTGGCCAAAGATGCGTGTTGGGCATCAAGAGCTTGGAGAATCCCGCGTACACGAAAGCTCCGCCGAGGACCAGGCGGCCGATCCAGATGATGACGCGGCGGAGGTTGAGTGGGCTCGATTGCATCATGATGTCGGTTTCGGCGCGAAGCTCCACTATTTCTGACTCAGCAACTGATCGAGAAACTGCTTGAGAATGTCGTAGGTCATGACGCCGGAGTAGGGGTAAGTCTGGCCTTTGCAGTGAAAGATGGTGGTGGGCGTCTGATTAACGCTATAGGTCTGGCCGAGAGCGTAGTCCTTGTCAATCAAGGGGTCGAGGGTGCCGCCCTTGACCAGCGCGCGAACCTTGGCCATTTCCGCGGGGGAGAGCACGGCGGCGACGGTGCCGTCCACGTCGCCATTCTGCTCCCACTTCTCCTGATTCTGGAAGAGGGCTTGTTCCGCGGGCTCAACCTTGCCGATCTGTGCAGCAGCGCGTGCGTAGCGCGCGGCTACCCGCGAGTGCGCGTGCATGGGAAGCGGGAAATCGCGGTGGATGAGGTAGACCTTGCCGCTGGTGACGTAGTCGTCCATGAGCCGGCGATTGGTGGTGGTGAAGAGGGTCTTGCAAGCCGGGCATTGAAAATCGCTGAAGACTTCCATCGCCACCGGAGCGTTCTTCGAGCCGAAGGCCTTGTGCGGATCGACGTCGGGGAGAGCAACAGGTGACTGCGGCGCAGGCGGACGCGAAGCAGCCTTCGCCACGGCCACAGGCGTTGGAATGATCGGAGGCGCAGACTCCGCAGGGGAATCTACCTTCTCAGACGGCGCCTGCGTCAACTGCGGCGCCGATGGCGAGACGGGCGCAGGAGTTTTGTGCAAGGATGGTAGGAACAGGGCAATGAAGCAGAGCAAACCCACGCTGAGAATTCCTGCCAGAATGCGCCGACGGTTCACGCGATCCTCCGAAATGGTTCGAGCGATTTGCGCTTACGGGTGACGAAATAGAATTCTACCTCGAAACCGCGGGAATGTAAGAGTTGTCGTCCTGTGAAGTTCATCTGAGCAGCAAGGGGAAGCCAATTCTAAAGCTCTTCCAAATTGGTTGCGAGGGCAAGGAGAAGCGTTGTGCGGGGAGTTTTAGTTAACCATAACTGCTACCCCCCTCCCCCCTTTTTCCTAAGTGTTCATTCTAAAAGACTTTAAGTTGTTAGAGGTGCGTATTTCGCCCTCCGCCGCCATTTCCCTGCAAGTGTTGATTATAAAGGAGTTGCTGGGCCGAGAACCCGGAACTGCGGGCTGCAACGCACGGGGACAAGCCATTAAGAAAAGCCTTCCCAGCTGGTCCGCTCCCAGTATCTAGAAGGTATTATACACGAAGAATTATCAAAGGTCAATAGCGATTTTCGGAAAGAAGCTGGGAGAAGCGGCAGGAGGCTGCAAGGCGAAGAAAATAAATAGCTTATCAATGTCATAAGAAAACTTGACAAACATACACTCAACATGTATGCTGTGCTCCGAGCTGGGCTTGGAACGCAAGAACCGGGCTGGATTCGCCTTGATGGCAGGGAGATACGGGCGAATGGTAAAAAGTTTCAGGAGGAATCGCAGCAATGAGCAAGATTATTGGAATTGACCTGGGGACAACGAACTCAGTAGTGGCGGTGATGCAGGGCGGCGAGCCCGTGGTCATCCCCAACCAGGAAGGCACGCGGACGACCCCGTCCGTCGTGGCTATCACGAAGACGGGCGAGCGGCTCGTCGGACAAGTGGCGAAGCGGCAGGCGGTAACGAATCCCGAGAATACGGTGTATTCGATCAAGCGCTTCATGGGCCGGCGCTACGACGAAGTCGCCGAGGAAATGAAGCGCGTGCCCTATAAGGTCGTGAAAGGATCGCACGATGACGCGCGCGTGGACATCTTCGGGAAGGTGTACAGCCCTCCGGAGATTTCCGCGATGATCCTCGGCAAGCTGAAGACGGCCGCGGAAGATTTTCTAGGGGAAAAGGTCACCAAGGCGGTGATCACGGTCCCGGCGTATTTCAATGATGCGCAGCGGCAAGCCACCAAGCAGGCCGGGGAGATTGCCGGCATGGAAGTCGTCCGCATCATCAATGAGCCGACTGCCGCGGCGCTGGCCTACGGATTAGACAAGAAGAGCGACGAGACGATCGCGGTGTACGACTTTGGCGGCGGCACATTCGACATTTCCGTGCTGGAAGTGGGCGCGGGCGTGGTGGAAGTAAAGTCGACCAACGGGGACACGCACCTGGGCGGCGACGACGTCGACCAGCGCATCGTGGACTGGCTGATCGACGAGTTCAAGAAAAAGAACGGCATTGACCTGAGCAAGGACAAGATGGCGCTGCAACGCCTGAAGGACGCGGCGGAAAAGGCCAAGATCGAGCTTTCGCAGATGATGGAGACGGAGATCAACCTGCCGTTCATCACCGCGGGCGCGAACGGGCCGATCCACATGGAAGAGAAGCTCACGCGCACGCGGCTCGAGCAGATGATGAACGACCTGCTGGAGCGCTCGATGAAGCCGGTGAAGCAGGCGCTGGAAGACGCGAAGTTGTCGCCGAACGACATCCAGGAAGTGGTTCTGGTGGGCGGCTCGACGCGCATCCCGAAGGTGCAGCAGCTGGTGCGCAACTTTTTTGGCGGGAAAGAGCCCCACAAGGGCGTAAACCCCGATGAAGTCGTGGCGGTGGGCGCGGCGATTCAGGGCGCGGTGCTGGCCGGGGACGTAAAGGACATCCTGCTGCTGGACGTGACGCCGCTCTCGCTGGGCGTGGAGACGCTCGGTGGAGTGATGAACGTGCAGATCCCGCGGAATACGACGATTCCAACGCGCAAAGTCGAAACGTACTCGACGGCGGCGGACAATCAGCCGGGCGTGGAGATTCACGTGTTGCAGGGCGAGCGCAAGTTCGCCAACGACAACCGCTCGCTGGGCAAATTCAAGCTGGACGGAATTCCGCCGGCTCCGCGCGGGACGCCGCAGATCGAGGTCACATTCGACATCGATGCGAACGGCATCCTGAACGTGAGCGCGAAGGACAAAGCCACGAGCAAGGAGCAGAAGATCACGATTACGGCCTCGAGCGGACTCTCCAAGGAAGAAGCGGAGAAGATGCGCGCGGAAGCCGAATCGCACAGCGAAGACGACCGCCGGAGAATGGAAGAGGTCGAGGCCAGAAACAGCCTGGACGGCATTCTTTACCAAGCCGAGAAGATGATCCGGGAAAACCGGGAGAAGATCGCCGAGGCAGAGTTGAAGAAGGCCGAAGAGGCCATCGAAGATGCGAAGAAGGCCGTCAATGAAGGCGGCGTGCCGCGACTGCGGGCGGCGAAGGAAAACGTCGAACGCTCGCTGCACAAGATCGCCGAAGAGCTATACAAGACGGCGCAAGCGGCGGGGCAGGCCGGTGCGGCGGCGGGCGCTGGAGCGGGCGGGAATTCTTCCGCCGGCTCGAGCGGCGGCGCTCAAGAGAAGAAGCCTGGCGACGTGATCGACGCCGAGTACGTGGACGTGGACGAGAGCAAGCGGCCGAACTAAGTTGAAATAGAGGAGGCAGGGGCGCAGCCCGCCAGGGCGGGCGCCCCTGCACGTTTTTGATTGGGGCAATGATGCCGACGACGGCGAAACAAGACTATTACGAACTGCTGGGAGTGCCGCGGAAGGCGGGTGCGAAGGATATCCGCGCGGCGTTTCGCAAGCTGGCGCGGAAATATCATCCGGATTTGAATCCGGGGGACAAATCCGCGGAGGATAAATTCAAGCAAGTACAGGAAGCGTACGACGTCCTCTCCGATTCCAAGAAGCGGCAGATGTACGACCAGTATGGCTTCTACAGCGACAACCTTCCCCCGGGCGGGCCGGGTGGCGCGAGTGGCCAAGGCGGGCAGCAGGACGTCAACTTCGATTTTGACGGATTTGATTTTAGCGGCGGCTCGGGCGCGGCGGGCGGCGGTGGCTCCAATTTCCGGGATCTCTTTAGCCAGTTTTTCAGTGGCGGACGCGGAAGCGCCGCGATGGAACCGGAACACGAACCCGGCGGCGACCTGGAATACCAGATCGAGATCGATTTCTGGGACGCCGTGCGCGGGGCGGTGAAAAAGCTTTCCATCACGCGGCTGGATACTTGCGAGACGTGCCACGGCACGGGCGCGGTCGGCTCTCCGCAAACTTGCACGGCGTGCGGAGGAACGGGCACGATCCGGCAGTCCGCGGGCAAGATGAAATTCAACGTGCCGTGCACGCGCTGCGGGGGTACGGGGAAACTCCGAACCCTGTGCAAGACCTGCGGCGGCGAAGGGCGCGTGCGGCGGTCGGAGACGATTGACGTGCGCATCCCGGCGGGCGTTTCGAATGGCGGGCGGGTGCGGGTTCCGGGCAAAGGCAACGCCGGAACGATGGGAGCGCCGGCGGGGGATTTGTATTTGCGCGTGGTGGTGAAGTCGCACGAGTTTTTCGAACGGCGCGGCGACGATTTGTACACCAAGATTCCGGTCACGGTGAGCGAAGCGACGCTGGGCGCGAAGATTGAAGTGCCGACGATCGACGGACGGTCCATCGTTCGAATTCCGCCAGGGACGAACAGCGGGAAGACGCTGCGCCTGAAGGAAAAAGGCGTGCCCAGCGCGAGGAATGGCGCTCGCGGAGACCAGTACGTGGAAATTCAAGTGGTCGTGCCGCCGCCGACGGACGAACGCGTGCGAAATTTGATGAAAGAATTGGAGAGCGTCGCGCCAGGCGATCCGCGAAAGGATTTGTTCAGCAAAGCGGGAGTGTAAAAAGGAGTTTTCAGTGATCAGTTTTCAGTTGTCAGTGAAGAAAGAAACTGGAAATAGGAAGATAGAAACTTGAACTTGGAATTCAAATTTTCCGGTTTTCTTGCTCTTTTCCTACTGACTACTGAGCACTGAAAACTGAACACGGAGAAGGGACAGGCAGGAATGCCTCTCCTAGCAAAGATGCCAGCGCGAGCGAAAAAACGGGCCAAGGCGGGCTACATGATCAGCGCGGTGGCGGAGCTGTACAAGCTGCATCCGCAGACGCTGCGGCTGTACGAGCGCGTGGGGCTGCTGAAGCCGTCGCGTTCGCAGGGGAACACCCGGCTGTATACGGATTCCGATCTGGAGCGCCTGGACGTGATCCTCACGCTGGCGCGGGACATGGGCGTGAACCTGGCGGGCATCGAAATTATCCTGAACATGCGCGAGAAGTTGATCGAGATGGAGCGCCAGATGGGGGAGTTCGCGCAAGTGGTGCAACAGGAATTGTCGCGAGTGGCGGCTTCGCACACGCGGGAAAAGATGCCGGGGCATGCGATTGTGCGGGCGACGCCGCGGATGGTGCGATAGTTGTCAGTTTTCAGTAAACAGTAATCAGTCCCAGAGAAGAGAACCTGTAGTTCCTTCCACAGTTTTCCCAGTGCAGAATGCTTGCCGTCCAGAGAACACGCCCGTATGCTGTCTGGCGTGGGAAAAGAACCGGTCTGAAGACCGGCCACTACAAAGATTGGAACGGGATTGCCGGCTGGAAGCCGGCGCTACACATGGCGCTGGAAAATTGCACGCTTTGCAGAGGGACCGGATGGAAGATGGTGCCGCGGCCGGATGGGGCGGCGGGCAAGGTAGCGGCGGCGTGCGATTGCGGGATGGAGGAGCGCGCGTCGCGGGTGATGGAGCGGGCGCGCATTCCGAAGCGTTACGAACATTGTGATTTTGAGAGTTACGTCACCGACCTGACCGATGGGAAAACCTGGACGGCACAGCACGCGCAATCGCTGAAGCAAGCAAAACTGTTCACGCAAGCGTTTGTGCGCGAATACCCTGGTTCGTCCGAAAAGGGACTGCTGTTCATGGGACCTTCGGGTGTTGGAAAAACGCATCTGGCGGTAGCGGCGCTGAAAGAACTGATTCATCGCGGACATGCGGGATTGTTTTGCGATTACCGCGAACTGCTCAAAGAGATTCAGGCGAGCTACAACCCAGCGAGCGAATCCACAGAGATGAAAATCCTCGAGCCGATTCGAACGGTCGAGATTCTGGTTCTGGATGATCTCGGCGCCAGCAAGCCGTCGGACTGGGTGCGCGACATCGTGGGGATTGTCTTGAACGCCCGGTACAACGAGAACCGGACGACGATCATCACCACAAACTATCTCGATAATCCCGCTACGGAGGGCGAAGCGGCGCGGCTTCCGAACGGCAAATTGATTGCTCCCACGCGGGAAGATGCGCTCGAGCAGCGCATCGGCAGCCGCATGCGATCGAGATTGTACGAGATGTGCCGCACCGTGGAAGTTTCCGCCCCCGATTTTCGCCGCGAAAAGACGCACGCTGGGCGCGCCTAGAACTACCCCGTGCCTTCATTGACATGGGGTTGAGGCGGCGAGTATCCTTGCAAGGCTGCGGCGTTTTCGACGCCCGCAGCGTCTTTGTCCCAAGTAACCGCTCTGCGGTTAACCTCCTTGCATTAACCCCGATAGGGAAGCAGCAAGGAATCTATTCGATTGAATGCGGGGCCGCATTGCGGCTGCCCAAAACGAAGTAATCTTCCGGAGGCCAACAACCATGTTTTCCGACCACGATAACCAGGCTAACGCGGCTGCCGCCGCGCCTGCACCCGAAGCCGAAACCGCTCCGAACGGCGCGCATCCTGAAACCAATTCAACGCTAGAAAGCGGGACAGAGCAATCTGCTCCTCCGGCTGCGACCGAGCATGCCCCGGCCGCAAGCGCGGGGCAAGAGACGCCGGCGGCGCCGGCATCGGAGCAGACGGGCGCGTCTACCGATGTCGCGGCCGCGCATGCCGTGGCTGAGGCAAATCGGGAGGCGCACGCAGTGGATGCCGAATCCGCTACCGCCGATGAAGAAGCAGCCGGCTCGGAAGAAATGAGCAAGCTGCTGGAGCAGTACGACGAGAAGCAAGAGGCGGCTGCGTCGCACGAGGTGATCGAGGTCAAGGTTGTCGCCTACACCGAACATGGCGTGGTGGTGGACCTGGGTGGAAAGACGGAAGGGCTGATTCCGGCGGCGGAATTCACGGACACGGAGATACCGCGCCCGGAGCCGAACAGCACCATCGAAGTCCAACGCACCGGGGAACACAAGGACGGCTTCACGATCCTCTCGTACCTGAAGGTGCTGCGGCGCCGCACATGGGAAAAGATCGAAGCGGCGTTCAAAGCCAAGGAAACCGTTACTGGTAAGATCGTGGACCGCATCAAGGGCGGCATCGTGGTGGATATCGGCGTGCGCGCCTTTCTGCCGGGTTCGCAGTACGACCTTCGGCCGGCGCAGAACCTGGACAACCTGACCGGCACGGAAATCCAGGTGCGCATCACCAAGCTGAACCGCCGCCGCGGCAACGTGGTGGTGAGCCGCCGCGCGCTCCTCGAAGAAGAACTGCATGCCAAGCGCGCCGCGTTGATGGAAACGCTAAGCGAAGGCCAGGTCGTGCATGGGCACGTGAAGAACGTGACCGAGTATGGGGCGTTCGTGGACCTCGGCGGAATCGACGGCTTGCTGCACTTGACGGACCTGAGCTGGGGCCGCGTGAAGCATCCTTCCGACGTGGTCAAGCCGGAGCAGGAAGTCGACGTCATCATCCTCAAGTTTGATAAAGAGAAGCAGCGCGTATCGCTGGGACTGAAGCAACTGATGGCCGATCCCTGGGTGGGAGCGGCGGAAAAATACCCGGCGGGCGGCAAGGTGAAGGGCAAGATCGTCGGCGTCGTGGACTACGGCGTGTTCGTGGAGCTGGAACAAGGGATCGAAGGCCTGGTGCATGTGTCCGAGATGAGCTGGAACAAGAAGATCCAGCACCCCTCGAAAGTCGCCAAGGTCGGCGAAGAAGTGGATGTGGTGGTGCTGGACATCAAGCCCAGCGACCGGCGCGTTTCGCTGGGCATCAAGCAGGCCCAGCCGGACCCCTGGCTGCTGATTGCGGAGAAGTATCCCGTAGGCACGGTCGTTACGGGCAAGGTCCGCAACATCGCCGAGTTCGGCGCGTTCGTGGAGATTGAGGATGGCTTTGACGGGCTGGTGCACGTCGGAGACGTAAGCTGGACCGGCCGCGTGAAGAACCCGCACGAAGTGTTTAAGAAGGGCGAAGACATCACCGCCAAGGTGCTGAAGATCGACCCGGAGAACCGCCGCGTGTCGCTGGGCATCAAGCAGGTCAACGACATCTGGGGCGACTGGTTCAAACAGCACAAGGTCGGGCAAATCGTGAAGGGCAAGGTTTCGCGCATCGCCACGTTCGGCGCGTTCGTCGAACTGGGCGAAAACATCGAAGCCCTTTGCCACAACACGGAAATCGAAGAGCGCAAGCGGCGTGACGAAGGGCCCTCGAGCTTCCGTCCGACTACCGGGCCGCTGAAGAGCGCGGGGCCCCTCGAGCCGGGCAAGGAATACGATTTCAAGATCATCAAGATCAGCCCGGAGACGCGCCGCATCGGTCTGAGCTACCGCGCGGCGGTTAAGCAGATCGAGCGCAAGGAGATTGAACAGTATCGCTCGACGTCGAAGTCCTCGTCGACGGCGACGATTGGGGACGCGCTGAAGTCCAAGCTCTCGGCGCGCTAGCTGGTTCAAGACCGGCTGGCGGGGACCGGCCGTGATAATTTCATTTACCTTCGGGTCATTTTAATGATAGGAAGGGTGCACTCCGGCGAGGGGCCAGCCCCCCGTAAGCCGTTTGGTTCCACTGTTTAGGGCCAGCGTTAGGCGGCAGGCGATTCCGGCGCCCTGAAGACGGCCGGTGCCCCTGGCGATCCTGAGACGGTGGACGAACTCAGGCGGTCTTTAATCTTAAAGTTGCGCGACGAGGCATAGCGACGATGACCAAGCAAGCCACACTTACGAAGGCCGACCTCATCGAAGAGGTTCTGCGCATCACCGAGCTTCCCCGCAAGGAGTCCGAGACCATCGTCGAAACGATTTTCGATAGCATCATTGGTTCCCTCCAGAAGGGCCAGAAGATCGAGATCCGCGGGTTCGGCAGCTTCCGCACGCGGGAGCGCCGCGGACGAGTCGGCCGCAATCCAAAAACCGGCGCCAAGGTCGAGGTGCCTGCTAAGAAAATTCCCTTCTTCAAGCCCAGCAAAGAGCTGAAGGACTTTGTGAATAACGCGGAAGCCCACGCCGCGCCCGCGGGCGCCGAGTAGCCGCTCACCCGGCTGGCGGAAGAATTCCTGTTCGAGCCGTTTCCATTCACACAGAAAACAAGAAGCACGCCTCCGGGCAAGCTCCGGCTGAAGAAGCGCCGGTGTATAACTCGCGTGCCCATTCTGCGTTATGCTGTGCGCGCGGCTTTTGAGAAAAAGGAAACGATGCGATGGACTATATCTGGACCCCCTGGCGCTATCAGTACATGAAAGACGCCGCCAGCGGAAATCAGCCGGAATGCATTTTTTGCGATGCCGTGGCGCGGAAGAATGACGCGGAAACGCTCATCGTCAATCGCGGCGAGAAGTCCTTTATCATCCTGAATCGCTTCCCCTATACCTCCGGGCACGTGATGATCGTGCCCTACGCCCACGTGGCGGAATTGAATTTGTGCGAACCGGGAACTCTGGACGAAATGATGCAGTTGGCGCAGCGCGTGGAAACGGCCCTGCGCGCGAATTACAAACCCGATGGGATGAATCTGGGAATGAATCTGGGCCGCGCCGCGGGCGCGGGCGTGGTGGGACATTTGCATCTGCACGCGCTGCCGCGCTGGATCGGCGATTCCAATTTCATGACCGTCACGGGCGAGACCCGCGTGCACCCGGAAGACCTGAAGACCACTTACCAGCGCCTGTCCAAGGCGCTTGGCTGATTCGCGAAGCTCGTTGAGCCACGCTAGAATACCAATTCAAACAAGTTTTTGGCCGGACGGGAGCGAGCAACGGTGGACCTGGAACTGACAGAAGAACAGAAGCTTCTGCAAAAGAGCGTGCGGGAATTCGCGGAATCGGAAGTTCGGCCGCTGGCAAAGGAACTCGACGAGACAGGACGTTTTCCGCGTGAGCTTTTCAAGAAAGCCGCGGAACTGGGCCTTACAGGAGTGCCCTTTCCGGAATCGCAAGGCGGCGCCGGCTTCGACCACATTGCCTACACCATCGTGATCGAGGAAATTTCGCGCTGCTGCGCCTCCACGGGCGTGATTCTCTCCGTTCAGAACTCGCTCTACTGCGATCCCATCCATCGTTACGGAACCGACGAGCAGAAAAAGAAATTCCTGCTGCCCTACGCACGCGGCGAAAAAATCGGCTGTTACGCGTTGACCGAGCCGCAGGCAGGTTCGAACGCTGCCGCCCTGCAAACGAAGGCCGTGAAGAAGGGCGACGCTTATTTGCTCAATGGCACAAAAGCCTGGATCACCAACGGCGGCGCGGCCGACGCAGCAATTGTGTACGTGAACACCGAGCCGGCGAAGGGCGAGAAAGGCATCACCGCGCTGGTGGTCGAAAAAGGTACGCCGGGATTCAAAGTCGGCAAGGAAGAAAAAAAACTCGGTATCAACGCGACGGCCTGCAGCGAGCTCGTCTTCAGCGATTGCGCCGTCCCGGTCGCCAATCGTATTGGCAACGAAGGCGACGGTTACAAAGTAGCGCTTTCCACGCTGGACGGCGGACGTATTGGCATCGCCGCGCAGGCCACCGGCATCGCCCAAGGGGCATTCGAAGCAGCACTGAAGTATTCCCAGGAGCGCATAGCCTTTGGTCATCCCATTTCGAAATTTCAAGCCATCCAATTCATGCTCGCGGACATGTCCACGGAAATTGACGCCGCGCGCTTACTCATTCGCAAGGCCGCCTGGAAGCAGGACACCGGCGCCCGTTTCAGCATGGACGCCGCCATCGCCAAACTCTTTGCCAGCGAAATGGCCACGCGCGTAACGCACAAAGCCATCCAAATCCACGGCGGCAACGGCTACAGCCGCGAGTATCCGGTCGAGCGCAACTACCGCGACGCGCGCATCACCGAAATCTACGAAGGCACTAGCGAAATCCAGCGCCTCGTCATCTCTTCCTGGGTTCTGAAGTCATGAGACCCGTGACAGTAGGTCGGACGAACCGCAGCTCCGTGCGAAACATCGTCTATTTATTGACTGTAACCCTAATGATGATAGGCCTGTACGCCAAGGCCACGCGGTCTTCGACCGCCTATCCCAATGAACTCCCACACTTCAAGTTCTACGCCAAGTACTTGGAACCGTTGAGTCCTTACGTTTCGGACCGCGCGGAAGTTGTCCGTGTGCTCGGTTCGACTGAGGGCATCGAGTTAAGCCATTGGCGGCTATGGCCCCTTTTCGTTGGTGAGGGAAGTACCTCGAACGGTCACGCCTGGGCCCAAGACGTCACCGGGCGACTTGCAAGCGTTGTTGTAAAACCAAAACAACGAGTCTCCATGCTTGGCATTAAGTTTCCTCCCGCGTTCAGCCGCGGCCCGGGCCGCGTGTCTGAAATCAATGTTTCCTGCGACGTCTACAGCGATAGCTTTGGCTTGCAATATTGGATTTATTCCGAAGATTGGCACGACGGCAAGAAAGGTGACCTCAAAGAAATCGTGTATGGACCCAGCAAAGTGGTTGAGCGACAGGTGATTGGGCAGCCGTGACGACGGCAACAAGTTTCTTCACCTCGTAGTATTCTCGTTTTGTGCTGGAACTGGATTGCGGACTGGAATTTGATGGCACTCGGGCGGAGGAAGACTTCTTCCCTGCTCTGCCGCCGCACTCTGCCGTTTGCCTGATCGAGCCGCGCGAAGAAAAGGCCGAGCCGTTCTTGATTCGCACCCAGAATTTGCAGCGGCGATTGCAACGTCTGCTGGGCCCTGTCGATCAGGCAAGCAAGCGACTGAACCTGAGCGATTTCGCGCGCGGCATCCGGTATCGCCTTACCGGCTCGCCATTCGAACAAACCCTCACCTACTATCAGCACGCGAAGCAATTATTTCCAAAACGCTATCGCGACCTGATGCGCCTTCGGCCCGCGGCGGTCCTCAAGGTGAATTTGCGGAATGCCTATCCACGCTGCTACGTGACCCGCCGGATTCCGGTCGATGAGGCCGGCCTGCCAACGGGCGGCGCGTATTACGGTCCATTCGCATCGCGGCGGTCCGCGCAGGCTTTCGCCGAACGGATTCTCGACTTATTCAAAGTGCGGCGCTGCCAGATCAAAATCCGCCGCGATCCTGCTTTTCCAGGATGCCTCTACTCCGAAATGAAAATGTGCCTCGCGCCCTGCTTCGCGGGCTGCACCAAAGAAGAATACGACGTCGAAGTACAAAGGCTGGTGCAGTTCCTCGAAACGAGTGGTGGATCGATGCGTTCCACCATCGAAGAAGAGCGCGAGAAAGCCAGCGAGCAATTGGACTTCGAGCGCGCCGCCGCCTTGCACAAGAAAGTGGAGAAACTCGATGAGGTTTTGCGCGGGAGACCGGAACTCACCCGGCGGATTCAGGACCTGGACGCGGTGATTCTGCAGCGGGCCGCCGAAGAGCAAACCATCGGCGTCTATCCCGTGCGCGGCGGAAGGCTGGCGGAGCCTTTTTTCCTGCGCTTCGCCGAGATTGCCAGCCAGCCGCGGTCGGCGGAGCAAATTTTTCGCGAGCAATTCGAATCGGATCCCCCAGCAACAAATACAGACCTCGGCGAGCACCTATGGCTGTTGGCGCGGTGGTTTTACAGCAATCCGCGCGAAGGCGAAATTTTCTTCCGCGAAAAGGACTGGCCGTATCGTAGGATTCTTCGAGCGTGCTCCCGGCTGCTCGCGCCAAAGGCGGCCGAAGCTGATTCGCATCCCACACCCGGGCCGGCGCAACCGCCCGAAGGAGCGTCATGAGCAAATCCGCTACCAAAGAAGGAACGACGCGATACGCGCAGAGGTTTGCAGGCCGCGCTGCCGCCGGCCATTTTCGAGAAGCGCCGAGGTTGGTGCTCTCCTCCCTGGGGATGGGCACATATCTCGGACAGCCGGACGCAAAGACGGATGACGGCTATACCGCGGCGGCCGTCGCGGCGGTGGCGAGCGGCATCAATGTAATCGACGCCGCGATCAACTATAGATTTCAGCGCAGCGAGCGAAGCATCGGCGCCGCCATCCGCCAGCTTGCGGCGAAAGGATTCGAACGCGAGGAAATCGTGGTGTGCACCAAGGGCGGTTACCTGACGCCCGACGGGGCGATGCCCGCTGATTCGAACGAATATTTTTTCCGTGAATATATTCAGCCGGGAGTTTTCAACGCCAAGGATATCGCCGCCGGCAGTCATTGCATGACGCCGAAATTCCTGAAAAACCAGATCGGGCGCAGCCTGAAAAACCTGGGCGTCGAATGCGTGGACGTCTACTACCTGCACAATCCGGAGACTCAGCTATCTGAAGTTCCGAAGGAAGAGTTTCTGAATCGCGTGCGCGAGGCTTTCACGTTTCTCGAATCGGCGGTCGAGGCGGGCGAGATTCAGTATTACGGGATGGCCACCTGGAATGGTTTCCGGCAGGATGCGCGCGCGCGCGACGCCCTGCAGCTGGGTGAAATCACCCAGGTCGCGCAGGAAATTGCGGGCGGCAGGCATCACTTTCGCTTCGTGCAACTGCCGTTCAACCTGGCGATGACGGAAGCGCTGACGCTCGGCAATCAATTGCTGCGCGGGCATCATCGCACGGTGATGGAAGCGGCGAGCGAGCTGGACATTACGCTGATCGCCAGCGCTTCGCTGCTGCAAGGCCAGGTGGCGAAGAATCTGCCGAAGTTTGTCGCGGAAGCGTTTGGGCTGGAGGACGACGCCGAACGGGCGTTGCAATTCGCGCGGTCCTCGCCGGGAATTACGACGGCGCTGGTGGGCATGTCGCGCGCCGAACACGTCAAAGCCAACGCGCGGCTGGTGGGCGTAGCTCCGGCCACGGCCGAGGAGTTCAGCAAACTTTTTTCGCGGGGCGAAGGAGCTTGAAGAAAAGATTTAACTCAGAATTCACAGAGGATGCGTAGTTCACGGAGAAAAAAGCGGAAATCCCCCGCTCTAATGGTGGTCGCGGAGAATATCCTCAGTTAACCAGGTGTTGATGGCGCGGCTGAGTTGATCGAGTTTGCCGGCAAAGAAATGATCGGCGCCTTCGACGACGACGAGACGATTATCGCCGGGCAGCGTGGGGATGAGCGCTTTGACTTTTTCGATGGCCCCGTGTTCGTCGTTACTGCCATGTACAAATAGCTTGGGCTTATTGCAGCGGCGCAGGAACGAGAAATCACTGCTGTTAACGGGGATACCCAAACCAATCAGGTGAGAGACGCGCGGGTCTTCGCAGCCGGCGCGGATGCCGACCCAGGAACCGAAACTGAATCCCGCGAGTAACAGCGGCGCACCAGGAAATCCATCCGCGAGAAAGTCGAGCGCGGCGCGAACATCACCCAGTTCTCCCCGGCCGCGGTCGTGTGCGCCGGCGCTGAGTCCCGCGCCGCGAAAATTGAATCGCAGGACAGGAATGCCTAAAGCATCCAGGGATTTCGCCGCCTGATAAACCACTTTGTTGTGCATCGTGCCGCCAAAGAGCGGATGCGGATGGCAAACGACGGCGGCGAGCGGCGGATGCGCCGCGGCCGGCGGGGTCCAGAGAATCGCCTCGAGGCGTCCGGCAGGTCCTTCCAAAAAGAAATTGTGGGATTCGTGAGTGCTGGTCATCGGTGCGCCATGGGCAAATTTGCAGTTTAGCGCATTGATTGAAAAAGACCGAATGCGGCCGGCAATGCCCGATTCGTTTATTCCACGCGGCGAACGCTGACGTCGAGAGCAGCGCTCTCCGGCACGGCAGCGACGCGCACGACTTCGGAGAGGATTTCACCGGCGCCGTGCCAAGGTGCGGAAGACGCGTCTTCAAACGTGATTTTCAGGTGCTCGCCAAGATCGTATTCGCGGTGACCGCGAAAGCGCATGCCCTTTGCTGAAATGTCGATGGTCATGGCCTCTTCAAACCAGGGAATGCGTTCGGGATGCACGCGCACGGGAATCGCGAGTGTCCTCCGCACGCTGCCGCGCCGTTCGTGTTCCCCGCGATGGGCATTTCCATTGGAGGAAAAGTGCGGCCGCTCCTCGAAATGAAAAGCGACCGCGAATGTTGCCGGGGCATCGGAGTTGCCCGGGGCGCGTTGAACCAATTTCGCGGCCTGGTCCGGCGCCGTTTTCGTTTGAATTTTTTCGCTTGCGTTGGCGGCGCGGATAGCCTCCGGGACTTCGTCGCACCGCGCGACGCGCGCGGGAATCTCCGGCTGTCCATCGGAAAGCGAGGCGTCATAGGGAAAGGTGACCCACACCGTTACGCCGGGAGTGTGGGATTCCCTTGTGGAAACGAGCAGGCCGCTCCGAGAGACGTCGATGGTATCTGCTAATTCGATTCTCTGGCCGAAGGGCGTGGTCCATCGCAGGCGCACCGGAAGGCGCATGCGGACGCGGCGGTGCCGGCGGCTGTCCATAGGAGTAACAGTACTGCCCGCGGGGAAGGGGAGCCTGAAAGTATATTGCCGTGGTACCGGAAGGGGCAAGACCTCGTACTAGGACAAAATTTCTTGATTTTCGCGTTGCAGTTTGCCCGTGCCGATGCTAGCTTCCGAGTCCGACAGCCCCAGGGGGTGTTGATGGGTGATGGAGCGGAACGCCGCGAAGCGCGGCGATTCACGATGAGCCTTCCGATGCGGGTTTTGCCGCGGGAAGCCAAGGGACGCGAAGTGGACGCGAGCACACGGGATGTCAGTTACCGCGGGCTCTACTTTCTGGCCGATGCCAATTTCGAAATTGGCGGCGAGATCGAATTTGTCATCATTCTTCCGCAGCAAGTCACGCAGTCGGGCGATGTGAATATCCGCTGCCTGGGAGAAGTTGTGCGCGTCGAGCCCATCGAGAACGGGCGCGTGGGCATTGCCGCGAAAATTGCGCGCTATGAATTCATGCCTGCCGCGGCGACCGCCGCGTAGGCATTCTTCCCCCACTTTTCGGTGGTGCGCCAGTTGAGTGTTACCCCATCGCGCCAGCTCTGAACCCATGCCAAGATTGAGTAGCAAGGGAGCGGTTACGGAATCGTTGCTCATCATTACAGGTACGATGGGGGCAGGCAAGACGGCCGTTCTGGGCGAAGCTTCAGACATCCTTGCGCTGCACCACATAGCCCACGCGGCGATCGACTTGGACGCGCTCGGTCTTGCCCATCTTCCATCCGCGGCTAGCAGTGATGGCGTGATGTACCGCAATCTTCAGTCTGTCTGCAAAAACTATGCTTCCCTCGGAGTGCGGCGATTCTTGCTGGCGCGCGCGATGGAAGACCGCGCCGAGCTACAACTCTGTCGTGGTGTTGTCCCGGCCAAAAACACGGCCGTCTGCCGGCTCACTGCGAGCATCGAAGCGATGCAGCATCGCGTCAAGACGCGTGAATCAGGTGTATTACAGCGGGGATATGTTGCTCGCGTCGCGAGATTGAACGCCATGCTTGACCGTGCGCGATTAGAGGATTTCACCATCACTAGCGAGAATCGTTCGTTAACCGAGGTTGCACACGAAATGCTCGTCAAAGCTGGATGGATTTCAAAGTGATCCACTGCTAGCTTTTCGGGTAACTCCCCTGGCGACAACTGAGTACAATACCGAAGAAGAGTGTTTCGTTGGGGGAAGCCATGTATCACTACGACGCCAAAATTGCGCTCGAGGAATTGCAGGAAGAAGCGCTGCTTCCGCATCCCGTAAAACTGCGGGACATGATTCTGCGCACGAAGCTGGGCCCGCAGGACGCGCAGGTCCTCAACCACGATTTTCAGGATTACCTGACGCGCTTCGGGGAGCTGCAAAAAGTCGGACGGGGAATCCTGGAAAAAATCGCCGCGGGCCAGCGGAAGACTTCCTGATGCGACGACTTACGCTGCTGATTGATGCGGACGACACGCTGTGGGAAAACAACGTATTCTTCGAGAAGCTGATCGAGGATTTCATCAGCATCGTCGAGCCGTATGGCTACACCCGCGCGTACATTCGCCACATCCTCAATGAGACGGAACGCAAGAACATCCGGCAATACGGCTACGGCGTGCGCAGCTTCGGGCGCTCGCTGGAAGAGACGTATATAAAACTCGCGGATCAAATGGCGAAGCGCGAGACGCTGGCAATGATTCATGGCCGCGTCATCGATCTGGAGCGCACCCCGCCGAAGATTCTGGACGGCGTGCCGGAGACGCTGGCTTATCTCACGGAGCGGCACCGGCTGATTTTATTTACGAAGGGCGAGCCCGCGGAACAGGCCGCCAAGGTGGAGCGGTCCGGCTTGCAGGGATTTTTCGAGTTCATCGAAATC